>Ga0315338_1000521_pt1 | contig 84092 bp, 77 predicted proteins | sample ASW8metaG_FD_204518 | JGI IMG/M metagenome (GOLD analysis project Ga0315338, IMG submission 204518) | Ammonia-oxidizing marine archaeal communities from Monterey Bay, California, United States - ASW #8 | ecosystem: Environmental > Aquatic > Marine > Coastal | place: USA: California | collected...
AGATCTCACGGACCGGCTCGGACCCGAAGGGTACGTCCCGGAAGTGACAACCCGAACCTTCGAGGCCGTCTATGATGAAGTTCGCGCCGGCCTCGCCGACGGGCATTCGGTTATCGCCGATACTGTTTTTTCAAATCCCGCGCAACGCGACACAGTTGCCGGTATCGCCGGTGAGTTTGACGTCCCATTTCAGGGATTGTGGCTGGAAGCGCCCAGAGAAGTTATGGAGGCGCGCGTCACCGAGCGGCAACATAATGTCTCCGATGCCACGGTCGAGATCGTTCGCTTGCAGCAAGATTACGACCTGGGGGAAATTCTCTGGCACCGTATCGATAGTTCCGGACCTCGCGACGCAACAGTCAATGAAGGCCGCACTGTCTTGAGTCTTTAGGGCACCACACGATGACAATTTTCATATGCCCCCCTGTAACGCTGCCGCAAGGACGTGTTACTATGGTCGCGAAGGTTTTCCGGTTCCCCGATAGGAGGGAATGATGACCATTCGTCGTATTTTGGTACCGCTTGATGGCGGTGATCAGTCCAAAGCAGCCCTGCAAGCGGGCTTGGCCGTTGGCCAGGCGCTCGCCGCGCATGTCTCCGCCCTGCATGTTCACCATGACGCCAAAGATTCAATTCCGCTTCTCGGCGAAGGTATGTCCGTCGCCATGATCGAGGACATGATCAGGATTGCCGAAACGGAAGCAGCGGAACGAGCAGCCAAGGCCCGGGCCCTGTTTGACGAGGCAACCTCCCAAGCATCAATCTCGATTTCCGATCAACCTTCGGCCAGCGGCGCATCCGCCGCTTGGAGCGAGGAATCCGGCCGCGAGGACGACACGACGGCGAGGCGCGGACGGCTTGCGGACTTGATCGTGGCGCCCCGCCCGACATCGGACTCGGCCCCATCAGCGACGCTAACACTCAATGCGGCTCTGTTTGAAACCGGCCGCCCTGTCCTGGTGGTCCCGCCGGATGGTGCGACGACAATCGGCCGCAATATCGCCATTTCATGGAACGGAAGCGCGCAGGCAGCGCGGGCCATCGGCTCCGCAATCCCGCTCATCGCCAAGGCTGAACAGGTTACGGTTTTTACTATTGAATCCGAGCGCACCTCCACCGGAGATACGCCGGACGCGGCCGAGTATCTCGCCTGGCACGGAATTGAGGCTGAGGCCAAGGCAATCACCGGCAGTGCCGGATCGGTTGGCGCTGAACTGTTGAGCCAGGCCACGACGGCCGGAGCCGATCTGTTGGTGATGGGCGCCTACACCCATAGCCGGATGCGACAATTGATCCTTGGCGGCGTCACCCGCCATGTCCTCGACACGGCGGAAATTCCACTGTTTATGGCTCATTAGAGCGAAACCAAACGTAAAATAGCCAATGATTCACAGAAAACTAATTGAACACAGGTTGGCGAACCTGAATGAAAACGGCATCGCCTATTTCTCGAACATTGTTACACGTTTGGAAGAGGACCCACGCACTCAGGTTTCACCCAACCTGATCTTTCTCGTCCTCAAGGAGACCTGCCGTACCTCCCGACCTACCTGCCGCCCGGCACGTTCATGGACATGCTGTTTTCCTTCGTCGACAAAAATCACGGGGAACTGCGCAAGGTCATCTATGGCCGGGAATATGTGGAGGACGTGGACTCGGTCCGTCCGATCACGGATCGTTTCATCAACGACATCATGAAAGAAACCCTCATTCAGTACGGTGAAGGGGAGATCGTCGTGGCGGAAAGCTCGGAATACCGTTTCAATGCCTCCGATGACAAGTTCGACTTTCCCTATGCCGATATGGACGAAAATTAATCAAACAAATCCGGTTGCGGGGACGGCGGAGCGGTGTCTTCCAAGGCTTCGAGCGCCGTCTCTTCGTATGACACCAGATGCTTGGCGGCATCGGCGAACGGACTATCAGGATTAAGCCAGCCGGCTTCCCCCTGCCGTGAAAGGATCACCGGCATTCGGTTGTGAATGTTCGCAATCTCCGGCGCCGGTGCACAGGTGACGATGGTGAAGCGGTCATCATCAACCAGCCCTGCAAAAGCGAACGGTGCCGCCCCGTCCGGCGCGATCCGGTTCTTAAGACGGGCTTTGCCGTCCCGGCGCCACTCAAAATAAGCGCTCGCCGGAACCAGACAGCGGTTGCCCAATAACGCTTGGAATGTTTTTTTCTCGGCCAGAGTCTCCGCGCGTGCGTTGATCAGGGGCTTTTTGTCCCACGATACCGTGAGCCCCCAGGCAAGCATGCGGCTTTCGCCGCCGGCTTCGATGACCAGAGCCTGATCGGTTGGTCTGACCTCCGCCATGTTGGCCATCGCCGGCAGTTGATCCAACTGGAAGCGCTGAGCAATCTCTCGGGAAGTGGAGTTAAGTTCGTAGCGCGAGCACATGGCCAGAGTATAACGCAATCATGGCTTTGAATCCGGCGCCCAATTGCCCTAACGTTTGGCTATGAGCGACGAACAACGCAAGAATGTCATCATCACCGGCGCCAGCCGCGGCATTGGTCATTCCACTGCCCGGCTTTTTCTCGACCGCGGTTGGCGTATTATTACCTGTTCGCGCGATGAGACGCCGGAAGAGTGCAAGCGCGATCCCAATTGGACCCAGCACATTTCCACTGATCTGGGCAGTGAGGATAGTCTCGCCCGGTTTATTGACGCCGCCAACGAAACGCTGGATGGACAGCCCCTGCACGGCCTCGTCAACAATGCCGGAATGTCGCCCAAGACCCCCTACAAGGAACGCCTTGGTTGCTTGAATGGCGATTTGGAGGCGTGGCATGAGGTGTTCGAGCTAAATTTTTTCGTACCGTTGAAGCTTTCACGAGGATTTGCCGCCGCCCTGCACCGCGGACAGGGTGCCATCGTCAATATTACGTCCATTGCCGGCCACGCCATTCACCCCTTCGCCGGCTCCGCCTATTCAATCTCCAAGACGGCTCTGTCGGGCCTGACCCGTGAACTGGCCAACGAATTCGCCGCCCTGGGCGTGCGCGTCAACGCCGTGGCGCCGGGTGAAATTGAGACGGATATGATTCAGCCGGAATACGAAGCCCTGATCCCGCGCATTCCCCTCGACCGCATGGGAACGCCTGACGATGTCGCCCGGACCATCTATTACCTTTGCTCGGAGGATGCCGGTTATGTCACGGGCAGCGAAATTTGGGTGACAGGCGGTCAGCACCTGTTCTAGTGGGGGAAACGCGAGGGCGATGAACTCGGGCGACCAAGAGAAAAATTCCGAAGCGCCATCAGCAGGAGCCCAATCGCTCTTGGACAAGGCCGACGCCGCCCGGCGGCGTGGTGCGCGAAAGGCGGCAATCGGCTACTACGCGAAGGCTCTTAACGCTGATCCGTCGAATGCGGACACCCACAATGACTATGGTGAACTGCTTGCCGCCGAGGCCCATTTGAGCCAAGCCATCAAACACTTTCGCGCAGCAGTGAAGATATCGCCCGAAACGGCCCGGTCCCATATCAACCTTGGCAAGGCGTTGTTCCTCAACGGCAACCAGGCGAGCGGCGCCGCCGCTTTCGAGGAATCAGTGCAATTGGCGCCGAATGATGCGGAGCCGCGGTTTCTTCTCGGATCCTCATACCGCCGCATGGGCGATCCGAACCGCGCCCTTGGGCAATTTCAAGCCTGCATTGAACTGGATGCCCGCCGTGTTGACGCCCACTATCACCTGGGCCTGATCCACAAGACGCTTGGCCGGTTGGCACCGGCACGGGCGGCCTTTGCCGACGCCTCCTCTTTGGCACCCGAAAACGGATATGTCCGGGCGGCCGTGGAAAGTCTGGAGGCGGCCGAAGCGGGGCGGGATACCGTGGAAAAATCATCGACGGCCCGGCGCATCGGCCTTCACATGAGCGATCGTTCCCATTTTCCTGTCCTCTCACCTCTGTTTAGTGCGATGCGGGATGCTCATTGGCCGCTTCTCACGGCGGATGGCCGTGAGTTGCTGGAGTTTGAACCCGACGCGGTCCTGCTATGCGGCCCCAGAATTCACGCCCTGCGGCAGTATCTCCCCGCTATCCCTTTCGTAGATGTCCTTTGCGGCCTGACCAGCCGTCGCTTCGACGCCGACGACGGCATGGCTGACTTCATTTGCGCTTCCAGTCCGGACGAGGGCCAGGACCTGATTGAGCGCGCTGGTCTCACCCGGGACCAGTTGTTGATCACCGGCTACGTTGGCAATGACATGCTCTTTCAGGGTGCCCCGCCGGCGCTTGCATTTGATCTGCCGGAAGATTTTAAAACCGTGCTCTACGCGCCGACCTGGCAACCGTCTCTCACTTCCGCGGCAATGCTCGGCGAAAATGTCGTTGACCTGATCCGCGGCAAGCGTCGTGATCTGTCGGTAATCATCTGCCCCGACCCATTGATGTACAAACAGCATCCGGACTGGATTGCCGCGTGGCAGCGGTTAGCGGAGAACGATCCGAACGTTCATTTGGCCGTACAGCCGGAGACCGACGTCGTCCCCCTCCTCCGTGCCGCCGACGTTCTGGTATCCGACGCCGCGGGCGCCATCATGCAGTTTCTCGCCCTCGACCGGCCGGTTGTCCTCATCAACAATCCAAACCGCACCAAGGATACTGAGCACTACCATGCCGACAGCATCGAATGGCGCGCCCGCGACATTGGTGTGGAAATCGATGATCCGGCTGAGTTAGCAGTGGCGGTCGCCAAGGCGCTTGATGATCCTGGCCTAGGATCTGAGGGCCGTACCCGCCACCGTGCTTGGCTATTCGGCGGGCTTACCGATGGCGCAGCCGGCGCGCGCATTATCGAGCGGGTCGCAGCCTTGACGGCGTAACGCTCCCGCCAGCCCAGACGCGGCTAAAATGCCTATATTTTGTGACATTATCTCATTTACCGACCATATATTGGGGTGTAAGGTATTGCACGATCCCTGGGCTGAATGATGATGATGGAGTCGAGGGGCCATGGCCAAACGGCGATCCCAAAGCAGTGTGACGAAGGAAGTTCCGGGCGGAACGGAACCCCAGCAAACTGACGTCCCCGAATTGGAAGCCGACCCTCCACCGGAGACGCCAGCGGCACAGGAACCAGAGACCGCAATCGACGATTTTGACGACTGGAGGCCACCCTTCCATGTTCGCTTCCGCCTTGCCAGTATCGCCGGAATTCTGGCGACGGCAGCTTGGGTTGCCGGTTGCCTCCACGTCATCGAACTGCAGTTGGGCTTGGCCAATATTCTTGAACTCCTGCCTCACGAGTTGGGCGGCCTGGCGGCCGGTACACTTACGCCGCTGGCCCTGCTTTGGATGGTCATCGCCTTCCACGAGCGCGGCCGGCAGTTGCGTCATGAAACAGAAGCCCTGCGCTGGCACCTACGTCGCCTTATCTATCCCTCCGACCGGGCACAATCGAGACTCAACGAGATTACCGACGCCATGCGCCTGCAGACCAGAGACCTCAGCCGTGCCTCCGAGGAAGCGGCACGCCGGGGCGAAGTCGTCAGCAGCCTAATCCGTCAGCGAACCATGGAACTGGGCCAGGTCTCTGAGGATGCGGACCTCCGCTCCCATGCGGTGGCCGAGGCACTGAGGCGCCAGACCGACGATCTCAAATCCGTCACCGCGCAAACGGCGGGACATTCCCGTGAGGTCGGCGATCTGCTGGAGCAGCGTTCCCGTGACTTAATCACATCAACCGACCGGGCCTCGGCCCGGGCAGAGGAGCTCAGCAGCCTTCTCGGCGAGCGTGCCGGCCAGTTGAACGAAGTTGCCGAGACGGCGGCAGAAAAGACACGGGAATCAGCGGAAACCCTTGAGACCCGAACGGAGCGGTTGGACAGCGTATCCGAGCAATCGCTGCTGAGGTCGCGGGAGGCGGCTCAGGCCCTTAATCAACGCGTCGAAGAATTGAACCACGTTGCTGCTGGGTCCGCGGCAGTGGTCAAAGCCGGGGCCGAATTCATGCAGACGCATACACGCGATATGACCGAGCACACAGATCGGGCGGCGGGACAAGTTGATCGCATGGGCGCCGCGCTGCGGCAACAGACCGACGCGCTGGACCATGTGTCTAACCACGTCGCCAGCCGGACCCAGGAAATAGCTGAAACGCTCGACCGCCAGACCGGTTCGCTGATGGAAACCGCCGATCAGGTTACCGAGCGGGTGCGGCAAGTCGGTGAATCGTTGGGCGAACAAAGCGACGCTATGGCCACGACCTCCGAACAAACCGCCGACCGGGCCCGATCCTCGGCCCAGTCTTTCCACGCCCAGGCCCGCCACTTCACCGAAACCGCCGATCAGGCGGCGGCGCGTGCGGCAACGTTGGGTGACACACTCAAACAGCGCACAGAAGAGTTGGATAGCATTAGCGAAACCGCCGTTACCCGGACGCGTGAGTCCGCGGATCTGATTAAGGCCCGAACGGCTCAGCTTGATCAAATTTCCGAGCAAACCGTGACTCGGTCCGGGGAAGCCGCCCGGGCCATCGAGGAGCGGACCGGCGAGTTGGCGTCAACGTCCGAACGATCAACCGCGGTGGTCCGAACGGCAACGGAGCTGATGCAGGCGCATGCGCGCGAAATGACCGAGCATACGGATCGGGCCTCAGGCCAGGTTGATCGCATGGGGGAAACCCTGCGGCGCCAAACCGATGAACTCAACGACGTTTCTGAACGCGTCGCCGATCGAACACAGGGCATAGAGGAATCCCTGCGCCAGCAGTCCGGGTCGCTGATCGAGACCACCGATCATGTGTCGGAGAGGGTTAGGGAGATCGGTGAGACGCTTGCGGAACAAGGCCGCGACCTCAGCGCGACGACCGAACAGGTCGCGGACCGGATCAGGGAGACAGGAGAGAATTTCCGCGAGCAATCCCAGGGCTTCACCGAAACCGCCGATCAGGCGGCGGCGCGTGCGGCAACGTTGAGCGATGCACTCAAACGGCGCACCGAGGAGTTAGATAGCATTAGCGAAACCGCTGTGACCCGGACGCGTGAGTCCGCGGATTTGATTGACGCCCGAACGGCTCAACTTGATCAAATTTCCGAGCAAACCGTGACTCGGTCCGGGGAAGCCGCCCGGGCCATCGAGGAGCGGACCGGCGAGTTGGCGTCAACGTCCGAACGATCAACCGCGGTGGTCCGAACGGCAACGGAGCTGATGCAGGCGCATGCGCGCGAAATGACCGAGCATACGGATCGGGCTTCAGGCCAGGTTGATCGCATGGGGGAAACCCTGCGGCGCCAAACCGATGAACTCAACGACGTTTCTGAACGCGTCGCTGATCGAACCCAGGGCATAGAGGAAGCCCTGCGCCAGCAGTCCGGGGAGTTGATTGGGACGGCGGATCAAGTATCCGGGCGGGTCAAAGAAATTGGCGAAACGCTGGCCGAGCAAGGCCGCGACCTCAGCGCGACGACTGAGCAGGTCGCGGAACGGGTCAAGGCAACAGGAGAAACATTCCGCGAGCAATCCCAAGGCTTCGTCGAATATGCGGACACAGCTGTAAACAGAACCGCCTCGGTGGGTGAATTACTGCGGCGCAGTTCCCATGATCTCTCCGTTGTATCGGACAAGGTGATGGTTGAGGTGGAACGGGCCGGCGAGAAGATCGACGCTCAGGCCGCCGACTTGGCCAATACGTCCGAGACGGTCGTCACGCGCCTTGGTGACGTTGGCGAAACGCTGGGTGAACAGGCCAGCCACCTTGCCAAGACCACCAATCAAAGCGTGCTCAGGATCACCACCACCGGCGACGTGCTACGTCAGAGAAGCGACGAGCTAAGTGCTGTCTCGGATAAGGCCGGGATACGCATCAGCGCACTTACCGACGCGCTTCGCGGAACCAGTCAGAACCTGAGCAATGCCGCGGACCAGGGTGTCAACGATGTTGGCAGTGTGACCGATGCCATTAAACAGGCGAGTGCCGAAATCGACACCTCGGCCGCGCGAAGCGGACTGTTGGCTGATACTTTCCGAAAGCAGGTGGATGCCATTACCGACTCTTCGGAACTGGCGGCCACCCGACTAAGTGAACTGAGCGATGCCGTGCAATCGCGCTCGCAGGATCTCAGCTTGGCCTCGGGCAAGGCGACTGAAGACGTTGACCGGGTGGCCGAACTGCTGGAGTCCCACTCAATCCGATTGACGGACCTATCCTCGCGGGCCGCCACCATGCTTGTCGATACAGGCAAGATTTTGAGCCAACGCGCCGATGACCTGAATGTGGCCTCGGAGCGGACCGAAGGGCGCATGCAACTGGTCACCGAGGAAATGCAGCGCTCGCTAGCCGAAATCATGACCGCGTCCGACAGTGCGTCCACGAGCGTGCGAAGTGTCGCCGGTGAGTTGCGTGATAAGGCTGGGGAACTGACAAAGGTAGGCAAGACCGCCGTTGCGGACGTGAACTTGGCGGGAGTTACCTTCGGCGAGCGCCATCATGAATTGGCCACCGGCGCCGATAAGGCGGCGCAACTATTGTCGCTGGTGACCGAGGTCATGGTTCGCCAGGCCGATGATCTCAAGTCCGTATCCGACCGGGCGTCGCAGCAGATGGATGATTTGGGTGACGCATTCATGCGCCGCTCCGAGCAGCTGGATAACCTGACCGAAAGGACCACTTCCCATTTGGATGAAGTTGGAGTCAGTCTTCAGGCCTCGTCTGATAAGCTGTCCAGTAGTGCCGATCAAGCCGGCGAGCACATTGACGGCGTGACCGCCATATTGAACCGGGGCGCAGACGCCCTGGCCGATACATCCGAAGCAGCCGTGTCACAGATTGTTTCCGTCGCCGAGTCCATGCGCGAACATGTCAGCTATGCTACCGGAGCTTCGGGGCGCGCCGCCGCCGATTTGGAGGGCATTGCCGGCTCGCTACATCAGCACCTGGAGTCGCTGGACACCGCTCTGGGGACGGCGCGGGAACGGTTCGACGATGTCGGGGCGGTGCTCAACAAGAGCTCCCAGGGGCTGACCGCCGCCTTCACCGCTGCCTCGACGCATGTCCAATCCTTCTCCGACGCCCTGCATCAGGAGGCCACGGGAATTACCACGGCTTCCAGCGAAGCCGCCGCAAACCTAAGCAGGGTCGGCGAGAACCTTAACCAGCGCTCGCAAGAACTTACCCGGGGTACCGACAAGGCGGCGCAGGTCATGGCCTTAATCAGCGATGCGCTGAGCCGCCACTCGACCGAGGTCACCACCGCTTCCGAGCAGGCATCGACGCAGGCGGATTCGGTGATCCGCGGACTACGCGGGCACTATGACGAGCTTGAGTCGGCCTCGACAAGGACCATGACCAATCTGCGCGACATGGGTAACGATCTGCGCAAGAGCTACCAGGAACTGGACGGGGTTTCGAAAAAATCGAGCGCTCATATTGAAAACGCCACCGAGACCCTGCGGACCCGAACCGATCTAATTAGCGCCGCCGCCGAGGAGGCCGTCCGGCGGTTGGATCAGATCGGCGAATCCGTGAGCCAGCGTTCCTCGGAAGCATCCGTCGCCACCGACGTAAATGCCTCGAAATTGGCCAAGGTCATCGAGGAGTTCCACAAACAGGCGGACCATGCCAGCACCAAGACGGAGGGAATGGTCGGCTCCGTAGAGCGCATGACCGAATCGCTCCGCCGCCAAGTCTACAACATGAGCACCACCTACCAGCAGGCAGAGCAAGGCATGGAAGCCCTTGGCGAGGCGTTGGGCCGGCGCGCCGGTGAATTGGGAACCGTCGCCGACACCGCGCTCAGCAAGGTCGCTGCCTGGGATCAGCGGGTACGGTCTCACGCCGACATGCTTAACCAGACGACAGCAACCGTTGCCCACCGGGCGAGCGAGGCATCACAGTCTCTGGAACGCCATACCCTGGAAATGCGTGATGCGTCCAATGAGGCCAGCGCCCTGGTCGAAGCGCTCAAGATTCGCAAGGAAGAGGCTGGCCTGGAGGACTTCCTGCAACAGTCCGCCTTTGTCAACGAACGCCTGCAGTCCCTGGCCGTGGACATGAACCGGGTCATGGAAACGACCATCAGCGAAGACGACTGGCGGCGGTTCGAGAAAGGCGAGAAAGGCGTGTTTATCCGCAAGATGCTGGGCTTCCGCGAAAAGGCCAAACTTGGCGTTATTCGCGACAAGTACCAGAAAGACAGCGACTTCCGCGAGTACGTCACCCGCTACCTGACAGAGTTCGAGAGCCTGTTGGAGGAAGCCGGCAAACGCGAAAGCCACAGCATGCTGACGACGACATTCCTGTCTTCGGATGTCGGCAAAGTGTACATGCTCCTGGCCCACGCGCTCGGTCGCGCCATTTAGCCAATCGCTCGCCGGTCCCGGCACTCGGATTTTCCAGCGGATACCCGGTCGAAATAATGTCCGTGCACGGCCAAAAAAATTGACTTGGGTTAATTCGTTCTCACATAAGAGAGTGTAAGTATTTTGTGACTCGACGACGCTCCATATTGCCGTCGCCGTTGCGTTTTATGATCGGAAAACGAGATGCCGGGTACTGAGAGCGAAACGACAAGAAGCGAAGAGTTTCGCGGCTTTCTATTCCTCACCGTCGTTCTGGCGCCCGCCCTGGCCATTGCATTGGTCGGCGGCTACGGCTTTGCCATTTGGATGTATCAGATTATCGCCGGCCCGCCGGGCGTCTCTTGATGCCCACAATGTCCGCCGGTTAATTGGAGAGAATTGAATGAGAGATATCCCACTCGCACCAACGAGACCGTCACGTCGCGATCTGATCACGGCAAAGGTCTCCCGCCGGAGTCTGCACATTGCCAGCCTGTACGTTCAGGCATGGCCGGAGCGGATTGATGGCCTCGTCCCCCTGCTTAACCATCTCGACGGGGTCGAGGTGCATGACACCGATACCCGCGGGCGAATGATCCTGACCATCGAGATTCCGAGCGATGCCGCGTTACTCAACACAATTTCCAAGATTGAGCAGACCGAAGGCGTGATAACGGCATCTCTCGTGTTCCATCAGATTGAGGACCTCGGCGATGACCAATGAGACTCCAAAACTTGAGGTAACTCGCCGCCAAGTTATCAAGGCCAACGCCATCGCCACGGCGGCGGCGGCAGCCGGCTTGCCGGTGCCCGCCATGGCCGCCAGCCTGGTTGCCGGCAGCGAGGATGCAAAGCTCAAGTGGTCGAAGGCGCCTTGCCGTTTCTGCGGCACCGGTTGCAGCGTCATGGTCGCGACCAAGAACAACCGGGTCGTGGCGTCCCATGGCGACACCAAGTCCGAAGTCAATCGCGGCCTCAATTGCGTCAAGGGATACTTCCTGTCGAAGATTCTCTACGGCAATGACCGCCTGACCCAGCCCCTGCTGCGCATGCGCGATGGCAAGTACGACAAGAACGGCGAGTTCACGCCGGTGTCGTGGGACCAGGCCTTCGACACCATGGCCGAAAAATTCAAAAAAGCGATCCGCGACAAGGGTCCAACCTCGGTCGGCATGTTCGGATCGGGACAGTGGACGGTGTGGGAAGGTTACGCCGCCGTCAAACTGATGAAGGCCGGGTTCCGGTCCAACAACATTGATCCCAATGCACGCCACTGCATGGCTTCCGCCGTGGGCGGCTTTATGCGCACCTTTGGGATTGACGAACCCATGGGCTGCTACGACGACTTCGAAGCCGCCGACGCCTTCGTGCTTTGGGGCTCGAACATGGCGGAAATGCACCCGATCCTGTGGACCCGCGTCACCGACCGGCGTTTGACCGCCAAGCACGTAAAAGTCGCTGTTCTGTCAACTTTCGAGCACCGCTGCTTCGATCTGGCGGATATCCCCGTGGTGTTCACGCCCCAGACAGACCTGGCGATCCTCAACTTCATTGCCAAGTACATCATCGACAACGGCAAGGTCGATTACGAATTCGTTAAGCGCCACGTCAACTTCCGCCTTGGCAATGACGATATCGGTTATGGCCTCAGGCCTGAGCACCCGCTTGAGAGAAAAGCCAAGAACGCGAAAAAGGCAGCCGGCTCAAAGCCGATGACCTTTGAAGAGTATGCCAAGTTTGTCAGCCGTTACGACATTGATTACGTCTCGAAGCTTTCCGGCGTGTCCAAGAAGCAGCTGACGCAGTTGGCTGAACTCTATGCCAGCCCAAACACCAAGGTCATGTCGTTATGGACCATGGGTGTGAATCAACATACCCGCGGTGTGTGGTGCAACAATCTGCTGTACAACATCCACCTGCTGACCGGAAAAATTTCCGAGCCGGGAAACAGCCCGTTCTCGCTGACCGGCCAACCGTCAGCCTGCGGCACAGCCCGCGAGGTCGGCACTTTCGCACACCGATTGCCGGCCGATATGGTGGTCAAGAATCCCAAACACCGGGCATTCGCAGAAAAGATTTGGAAAATTCCGGAAGGCACCATCCCCGGAAAGCCCGGCTACCATGCGGCCCTGCAAAACCGCATGCTGAAAGACGGCAAGCTCAATGCCTATTGGGTGCAGGTGAACAACAACGTACAGGCAGCCGCCAACCTCAATGAAGAAACGCTGCCCGGTTACCGCAACCCAGACAATTTCATCGTTGTCTCGGATGCCTATCCCACGGTAACCGCCCAGGCCGCTGACTTGATCCTGCCGACAGCCATGTGGGTGGAAAAGGAAGGCGCCTATGGCAACGCCGAACGGCGGACCCAGTTCTGGTATCAGCTTGTTGACGCTCCCGGCGAATCCCGCTCGGACATGTGGCAGGTGGTCGAATTCTCCAAGCGCTTCAAGGTCGAGGAAGTTTGGCCGGAAGACCTGATTGCCAAGGCGCCGGAGTTCAGGGGCAAGACCCTGTATGACATCTTGTTCAAGAACGGCAGCGTTGACCGCTACGGGCTTGAGGAGACCTCAAAGGAATATAAGAACCACGAGGCCGAGGACTTCGGATTCTATATCCAAAAGGGCCTGTTCGAAGAGTACGCCGCGTTTGGCCGCGACCATGGTCACGACCTGGCGCCTTTTGAGACCTATCACAAGGAACGCGGCCTACGCTGGCCGGTTGTTGACGGCAAAGAGACCCTATGGCGTTTCCGGGAAGGATCCGACCCCTACGTGGATGCCGGCTCAGAGCTTCAATTCTACGGCAAGAAAGACAACAAGGCGGTTATCTTCGCCCTTCCGTACGAGGCACCACCGGAGAGCCCAGACAAAGAATATGACCTATGGCTGAGCACCGGCCGTGTGCTGGAGCATTGGCATTCGGGCTCCATGACTCAGCGTGTCCCGGAGCTTTACGAGGCCTTCCCGGATGCCGTCGCCTTCATGCACCCCGATGACGCGCAAGACCGCGGCCTGCGCCGGGGCAGCGAAGTCCGTGTCATCTCGCGGCGTGGCGAGATCAAAACCCGGGTCGAGACCCGCGGCCGCAACCGACCGCCCAAGGGGTTGATCTTCGTGCCGTGGTTCGATGCCAGCCAACTGATCAACAAGGTGACGCTGGATGCAACCGATCCCATATCCAAACAGACGGACTACAAGAAATGCGCCGTCAAGGTGGTGGCAGTATGAAAACGATCATGAAACTCGGGCTTGCCGCCCTGGTCTGCGGACTTTTCATTCCATCCACGAGCGTATCCGTGGCGGCGGAACCCATCGCAACGCTTCGTGGTGCGGAGATCAACGTAGAGCCCAATGCTCCGCCGATGATGCGCCAATCCAACAAGGATTTGCGCCGCGCCCGCAACTACCCGGAACAGCCGCCGACCATTCCGCATAAAACGCGCGGCTATCAAATCGACCTTAAGAGCAACAAATGCATGAGCTGCCATAGCCGCTTGGCCGTGGAGCGCTCGCAGGCTCCCATGGTCAGCGTTACCCACTTCATGGACCGGGACGGTCAAATCCTCTCGGCGGTAACGGCGCAGCGGTATTTCTGCACCCAATGCCATGTGCCGCAACTCGAAGTAAAGCCGTTGATCGGCAATACCTTCGTTGATGCGGAATCCTTGGTCGAAGGGGGCAATTGAGCCGTGCGATTGGTTGCGAAAATCAAACAGCTTGGCCGTACTTTGGCCCGGCCGAGCCGGTACTTTAGCCTCGGTTTCCTGACTATTGGCGGGTTCGTTGCCGGGATCATGTTCTGGGGCGGTTTCAATACCGCGTTGGAACTGAGTAATACGGAGGCCTTCTGCATCAGTTGCCATGAGATGAAAGACAACGTCTATCAGGAACTGCGCTCGACAATTCACTACACCAACCGCTCCGGCGTCCGCGCCACTTGTCCCGACTGCCATGTGCCGCATGAATGGACCGACAAGATTGCCCGCAAGACGGCGGCCTCAAAGGAAGTTTGGGGCATGCTATTCGGCACGATCAACACGCGTGAGAAATTCCAGAACAAACGCAAGGAACTAGCGCAGCACGAGTGGGCGCGGTTCAAGGCTAACGACTCGCTGGAATGCCGTAACTGCCACGACTTCGAGTTTATGGACATTACCTTGCAGAGCCCACGCGCCGCCGACCACCATGAGCGCTTGCTCAGCACCGGGGAAAAGACCTGCATCGATTGCCATAAGGGCATCGCCCATGAGCTTCCCGACATGGCCGGTGTCGAAGGCTGGAACTAAGGAATTTTAGGCGCCGGGCCAGGTATCGCTGAGGCGGTAACCCTCAGGCCACGGATCATCGGGATCAAGCATGTGCTGGTGGGTACCGGTAATCCAGGCGCGCCCGGCAATGGCCGGGATGATGGCCGGCTTGCCGCCGACCTCGACAGCTTCGTCGATCATGCAATCGAATTGTGAATCTATGATCGAACGCCCTTGAAAAGGTTCGCCGATATCCAACTCCCCGCGGGCGTGCAGGACGGCCATCCTTGCTGAACATCCCGTACCCGTCGGCGATCGGTCAATTTTGCCCGGCTGTATGACGACGGCATTCTTTCCCGTCTTTACACCGTCAACAACGGTGACGGGCGCGGCCATCTGGCAAAACGAGATGTGATCCCATTCGGCGTTGTCCGGGTGATGGAATCCCAACTGCTCATTGGCCGCATTGGTGATGCGGATGCCGGTTTCGACAATATCCAGCGCCTCGTCCGGCGTCAGTCCAAAACCCAAGGCCTGCGCATCGACAATGGCGAAACTGTCACCGCCATAGGCCGTATCGACTTGCAGCGTGCCGAGGCCTTCAACTTCGACAGGCGCATCCAGCTTATCGACAAAGGACGGAACGTTGCGAACCCGGACCTTTTCGACCTTGCCGTCGCGACACGTGGCCTCGACCTCAACCAAACCGCCGGGCGCCTCGAGCACCAGATTCGTCGCCGGCTCCTGCATGGGGATGATACCCGTCTCCAGCAACACCGTGGAGACGCAGATCGAGTTGGACCCGGACATTGGCGGGGTATGGATGGGTTCCATGATGATCCAGCCCATCTGGGCTGCCGGGTTCTTGGGCGGCACCAGCAGGTTGACGTGCCGAAACAGGCCACCACGAGGTTCATTGAGCATGAAATTTCGAAGCGTTTCATCGCCGGCAATAAATCGGGATTGTTCCCAGATTGTCTCGCCCGGCGGCGGCGCGACGCCGCCGACAATTACATCGCCGACCTCGCCCTCGGCATGGCAACTGACGACATGAATGACCTTGGAGGTCCGCATGCGGCTCAAGCTTCCGACAAAATGGCCTGAATTTCGGATCTGGCGGCGTTCAGGACGTCCTGCAAGTCGCCCTTGGCGCTCTCGTCTAGCGGCTTCATGGGCGGGCGAACCGTTCCGGCGGGTAAGCCGAAGTGTTGACAGGCAAACTTGGTGCACTGGATAAGCTGCCCGCCCCCCTCAAGCACCGTGGTCAGCGGCAGAAGCGCCGCCATGATCCGGCGCGCCTTGGCAAAATTCTGTTCCGTCGCACAGGTCTCATACATGGCGACAACCTCCTCGGCGAAGAAATTCCCCATGGGCGTGACCCAACTTTTGGCCCCCCAGACAAAAAACTCTAGGGCCTGCTCCTCGGCGCCGCAACTGAGATCAATACTGGGGTAGTTGTTGGCCAGCAGATGTAAACGGTCGATATCGCCGCTGGACTCCTTGATACAACAAAAATTCGGACTCTCGCTAACCAGGGCAAGGAATTCCTCCCCCATGTTCACGCCGGTACGGCCGGGATAGTTGTAAAGTATGATCGGCAGGTTGGCAGCCTTGTCGATGGCGAGGCAGTGCGCCGCGTTTTCGCGCTCCGTCGGCAGCGAATAATAGGGCGCGGCGACCAGCAAGCCGTCGGCGCCGGCGTCGCGGGCAGCTTCGGCAAATCCGCAGGCACCTTTGGTGCTAATATCATTGACGCCGCAAATAAACTGCACGCGGCCGTTGATAACCTGCTTGGCAAATTGGAACTGGCGGACCCGTTCCTCGGCCGAGAGCGTATAGAACTCACCGGTCGTGCCGCCGACAATGATGCCGTGCACGCCGTTTTCGATCATGTACTCGATGACGTTGGCGAAACCGTCTTCGTCAATCGAGTGATCGTCATTTACCGGCGTGATCGCCGGCGGAATAATGCCCCTGAAGTCCATCTTGCTCTCCGTTCCCGGGCCTGCGGCAAGTTGATTTAATGCCTTACAGTCGTTGTCGTACACATTTTGTATACTAACTGTATCGATAATTGCATTCAAGCCACAATCATGGAAGAATACAGCTGCCGGCATTGGAGAATATGGTGAGCAAAGTCGATAAAAAGAAAAAATCCGGCGAGTCCCGATCCCGCGGCAAAGGGGCTTTGCGGGTCTATACCAAGCTGCGCGAGGATATCCTTCGCATGGAACTGGCGCCCGGCGAGCTGCTCGATGAAGTCGCGATCGGCAAACAGTTTAACCTCTCGCGTTCGCCGGTTCGCGAAGCCTTGATCCGGCTGTCGGCGGAAGGATTGATCAAGACACTGCCTAACAAAAGCACCTTGGTTGCGCCGCTGAATATTGCCGAGTTTTCCCAGTTCATCGATGCCTTGGATTTGGTCCAGCGCGCGACAACCCGCCTCGCCGCAAAGCTGAGAACTGACCAGGATTTGAAAAACATCAAAGAGCAGCAAGCCAAATTCGAGGAAGCCGTCTCCAAACGCGACGTACTGGCCATGATCGAGGCCAACCGAGATTTTCATGTCGCCATCAGCGAAGCCGCCAAGAACTCATACTTCACGCTTTTCTATACCCGCCTGCTTGATGACGGTCGGCGCATGCTGCGGCTCTACTTCCGCTCCTTCGGTGACACACTTCCGGAAGAGTTCGCCGACGAACACTACCAACTGATAAAGGCCATCGAGGACCAAGACGAGGAAAGGGCCGAAAAACTGGCTCAAATGCACACGGTTCAGGTCAGCGACCGTTTTCTCTCGTCGCTCGGTGTCCGCCATACAACCGACTTGGCGATTGGCACAGAGGACGCAAACTAAGTGTAGCTGGCGACCGGCTCGCCAAGCGTTTTGAAGTCCGGCTCAACACCAAGTCCCGGTAAATCACCCGCTTTCATGTAGCCGTTATCGCGTTTTGGCGCTCCAGTCGCCGTCTGTACAGTGTTGTAGCTGTTGAAATCGGTGGCGGAGAAGCGGAACCGCTCCGGCGTCGAGTGGGCCAGATGGGCGATGGCGGCGGTAATGATATCGCCGCCCCAACTGTCTTCGATGGTCATGGCGATACCGAGGGCTACGCAAAGATCGCGGATTTGCCGCGCCTTGGTCAGCCCGCCGACCTTGGAAATCTTTAGATTGATGACGTCCATGGCGCCGTCCGCGTGAGCCCGTAACAGGGCCTGCAGGCCGTCGATGTTTTCGTCCAAAATGAACGGGCGCGCCGTGCGGCGGCGGATGGTCAGGCATTCCTCATAGCTCTTGCACGGTTGCTCGATGTAAACATCAACATCGGCGACGGCATCAGCTACCCGCGCCGCCTCGTGCATCAGCCAGCCCGTATTGGCATCGGCGACCAGCACCTCGCCCCGGTCCAGCACCTTCCGGGTCGCGTGGATGCGGGCGATGTCATCATCGGGATCGCCACCGACCTTGAGTTGGAACTTGGTATAGCCGTCGTCGCGATGTCCGGCGATGTTTTTCGCCATCGCTTCGGGCGCCTGCTGGCTGATGGCTCGATATAACGCGACCGACTCGCCATGACGGCCGCCAAGCAGATCACAAATCGGCAGGCCGGTCCGTTTGCCGAGCAAATCCCAACATGCCATGTCGATCGCGCATTTGACGTAGGGATGGCCGAGCAGCGCCGTATCCATGATCAAGTTGATTTTGCCGACCTCTGTCGGGTCAGTTCCAATCAGATGCGGAGCCAATTCGGCGATGCCCGTCCGCGAGCCGGGTCCGTAGGCCGGCAGGTAGAACGGCCCGAGCGGGCAAACTTCGCCGTAGCCGGAGCCGCCGTCGTCTGTTTCGATCTCGACCACCGTGCAGTCGAAGACCTCGACAAACTTGCCTTCGGACCAGGAATAGCGCCCCTCCTTAATCGGGAGATCGGCTTGATAGACATTGATGGCGGTGATCTTCATGGCGTTACCTGACGTTGCTGAGAAACTGGACGGTATGTTCGCTTTGCGGATTCTGAATGACTTGGCTGGGCGGACCGATTTCTTCAATGACGCCCTCGCGGAAGAATGCGACGCGGTCCGAAACGTCGCGTGAGAACCCGATCTCATGGGTGACGACGATCATGGTCATTCCCTCGTCGCTGAGGAGGCGCAAGGTATCGAGCACCTCCCCCACCAGTTCGGGATCAAGCGCCGATGTCACCTCGTCAAACAGCATGTAGCCCGGCTCCATGGCGAGCGCGCGGGCAATGGCCAGGCGTTGTTGCTGACCGCCGGACATCTTGTTGGGATAGACATTGAACTTGTCACCCAGACCGACGTGCTCAAGCTGCTTACGGGCGATTTGATCGGCTTCCTGTTTACTCTTGCCGGCGACAATTTGCGGCGCCAGAGCGACGTTTTCCAGTGTCGTTAGATGCGGGAACGAATTCCACTGCTGGAATACCATGCCGATATTGCGGCGCAGCTTGTTGACGTCCGTCTCCTTGGCATGAACGTCCGTGCCATCGACAAGTATTTGGCCGCCTTGGATGGGTTCAAGCGCGTTGATGCAATATAGCAACGTCGACTTGCCTGATCCGCTGGAGCCGATGATGCTGATCACCTCGCCCTTCTCGACGGTCAGGTCGATGCCCTTGAGGACATGCAGGTCCCCGTACGACTTATCGACGCCCTTGAGCTCAATCATGTTGCCACCTGTGTTCCAGTCTTTCCGTTACCCGGGCGATCGGGAAGGAAAGCGCGAAGTAGAATAAGCCGACGACCGCCAAAATGAGAAACGGCTGCTGGGTTCGCGTAATCAATATCTGTGACGCGCGAAGCAACTCGACGTAGCCGAGCACGGAGACAAGCGCGGAATCCTTCAACACACCCAGCGCAACGCCTGTCCACGACGGCAGCACGGCCCGCAATCCGATGGGGAAAACGACATAGCGCAAATCCTGCCAGTAGGTCATGCCCAACGAACGGGCCGCCTTCCGGGTCGTCATCTCGACCGCCTCAATGCCGCCCCGCGCCACGGCGGCGACCAGCGCGCTGGTGTAGAAAACCAGAACCACGGTTCCCGCCTCGAAAGGATCAAGCGGAAGGCCGACGATGGGGAAAAAATTGAAAAACAGGATTAGTTGGATAATCAGCGGTACGCTTCGGAAAACATCGAGGATTAGTCCCAAACTCGCCGCCCCCGCCCAGCGCGACACCGACAGCACCCATCCGAAAAAGACACCTAATACCGTACCGATGGATATCGACAAGCTGGCGATCAGTATCGTGCGGCCAGCGGCTTCAGTGAGAAACCAGATATCAGATGGCTGGAATGCCGTGAAGAACTCGACCGAGGATGATGCCATGATCAGCCCGCCTCGCTCTTGAACAGTTTCCAGGCGATCAGCTTTGATCCACCGAGGATCAGCTTGACCATGACGTAGTAAATGGCGGCCGTGACCAGGAAGAATTCGAAAATTCGGTAGGTCTTCGAGGCCAGAAACTGGGTCTCGCCGGAAAGCTCGCGGAAGCCGACCAGCATACCGAGCGAACTCATCAGCACCGACCACACCATCTGATTTGTCATCGGGTGGTAAACAATCCGCATGACCTGCGGAATGATGATCCGGGAATACGTCTGGACGAAGGTCATGCCGAGCGAACGGGCCGCCCTCACCTGGGTATCCGGCACCGCCTGAAAGCCGCCGCGGAACGTCTCCGCCAGATAGCCCGCATTGTTGAACGACAGCGCGCAAAGCACGATGAAATAGGGACTGAGGTGAAGTCCGTAGGCGCCCAATCCAAATCCGAAAAAGAACAGTTGAAGAAGGGCCGGCGTGTTGCGGGCAATTTCGATCCACGAGGTCGCGAACCAGGTTATCGAGCGCCGTCCCGACATGCGGATGAAGGCCAGCATCAGGCCAAGCAGAATACCGAACAGCATCGCCAGGACGGCGACTTCGACGGTCTCAAGGCCGGCCCACAGGAGATCCGGCAATTTGCGAAAAACAGGACGCCAGTGAAAGGTATAGTCCACAGTATCCGCCCTGCTAGAGAAACCGCCCTCGCCGCCAATGACCCGCGGCGAGAGCGGTGTCTAGATCAGTACATTACGCCCGGGATACGAAGTTCAGGCGCCTCGCCACCGACAAACTTATCCCAAAGTTCCTGGTAACGGCCAGAGCGAACCTGATGCGTGACAAACAGGTTGAGATAATTGAGCCAGCCGAAGTCCTTGCGCGGGCCGACGACAGAGGTGTAATCCGTCGTCCACGGCATACGCGGACCGGCGATGATGGTATCGTACTGGGCGGCAATCGGCTTGACTGCGGTATTCGTCGTGATACCGGCATCGGCCTTGCCTTGCGCGACCGCGAGGAACACTTCGTTCTCGCTCTGATACCCCTGGTACAGGCTTTCGGTTCCCCACTTCGCAGCGTATTTCAGGAACTCGATCTCCGGCACCGTACCGACGGCGGCGGCAACTTTCTTACCCTTCATGTCTTCGAAGGTCTTGATGCCGGAATCTTTTCCAACCACGGCCTGGGCATAGTAAATGGCGTAAGGAATGGAGAAACCGACGGTCTTGGCGCGCGAAAGTGAATCAGAGGTGCCGCCGAAAACAACGTCGGCCCGGTTGGTCACGATCACCGGCAGGCGCTCGGCCCAGGTCACCGGCAGGATTTCAAAATCCACTTCCAGGGCCTTGGCCATATCCTTGCAGTATTCGACATCGAAGCCGGCCGGATTGTTATTGGCGTCACGAAAACCGATCGGCGGAAAATCGAGCACCACGCCGCAGCGCAGTTTTCCGTTGTTGATGACGTCGTCCAACTTGTCCGCCTTGGCGGAGTTTATGGGCGCGGTCGCGGCAATGCCGGCGACGGCCACAATTGCGGCAAAAGTTCCAAAAAACTTCATTAGGTAACCTCCCTAGGATCATTGCATGAAATCCGCGCCGCTGAATGCCGCCCGTGATCTCATTTTCACTGTGGAATGTTAGTTGATATACATTATGTACACAATATGAATTCTCAATTTGATGTACAAAAGCCCCGTAATTGATGCGCCATGGTAGGCTCAAATCATTGGCGCGGGTGGAGAGGCGAGGCCGGATATGCATTGGCAAAAGACCCTGACCATGATCGAGGCCCATGCCGAAGGCGAAGTCGGCCGCGTGGTGACCAGTGGCGTTCCCCCTATTCCGGGCGACACCCTGCTCGATAAAATGACCTATCTCAACGAGGTCGACGATAGCCTGCGCCGGTTCCTGGTGTTTGAACCCCGCGGCGCGGCGGCCATGAGCACCAACCTCCTGTTTCCGCCGACCCGGCCCGACGCGGACGCCGGTTTCATTGTCCTGCAAGGCGACAAGGCGCACGCCATGTCCGGCTCCAACTGCATTTGCGTCGTCACGACGCTCCTGGAAACCGGCCAGATCGCCATGACCGAGCCGCAAACCGTGGTCCATCTCGAGACGCCGGCGGGCCTCATCGAAGCGACGGCGCAATGCCGTGACGGCAAATGCCAACGCGTTAGCCTCGATATGCCGGCCAGTTTCGTTGAGCAATTGGATTTGCAATTGGACGTTCCGGGCCTCCGACCAGTCCGCGTCGATATCGCCTTCGGCGGCATCTACTACGCCCTCATCGATCCCAAACAGCTCGGCCTGGAGATCACGCCGGCCGCCGCGCGCGGCCTGGTCGACGCCGGCTGCCGTATTCACCGCGAGTTGAACAAACACGTTCAGGTCCAGCACCCGCTGGCGCCGGACCTCAAGGGCTTCTCCTACATGATGTTCGTCGATGAGACGCCGGACGGCGACCTGCTCGGCGCCACTGTGCTGCCGCCGGGCCGCCTCGACCGCTCGCCCTGCGGTACCGGCAACAGCGCGCGCATGGCTGTCCGCCACGCTCGCGGGCTGACCCAACCCGGTGATGTCGCCACGGCGCGCTCCATCATCGATAGCCGGTTCGACATCACGTTCCTCGGCGAGACCGATGTCGCCGACCGCCCCGCCGTGCTGCCCAGCGTCTCTGGCCGCGGCTGGATCCACGGCATCCGCCAGATCGGCCTCGACCCGTCCGACCCCTACCCGGAGGGGTTTCTGCTGTCTGACTGCTGGGGTGATGCGTTTGATTTGCTCGGGTGATGGGGCCCCTGATGAGGACAGCTGCGGCGATTTCCGCGTGGTGGCCATACCGGGGCTCACTAACCTGCGTGAGCAACGTCATAGCTTCCAGCTTCGTATAAGGCACGGTCCAACAGGTGTGTCCGCATTGGGGCAAAGAGGTCTTTTGTTGAGCCCCTGACCAGCCCCCGAGTCATTGACGAAGACTGAACCAGCAGGTGGATTCTTTGCGCTGGGCGAGACGGAAACAGGCTCGCTGGACGTCGGTGGCGGCAATCAGCAAGGTCGGTTAGTTCCCAATGGCCTCAAGCGCCCCTAATAGGGCTTTCTTGGAGGGAAATTTAGGATTGTTGATCTTTAAAAACCAATAGACATTCCCATCCGGAACATAACCCTCAAAGAAAAAACGGCCCCCCCATGCGACCGGCCAGCACCGTTCCTTGTAATGAAGGGAGCTGTCAAATACGTCACTCTCGCTATCAACACAGAGTTGATTGTTCTGTACGCGCCAGGTGCCGTTTTCAGAGCGATTCGTCGACCTGTAGGTGTCAACGCAAACATATTTGATAGCTAGCGTTCCATCGATGTTGAACGTGAACTCCCAGTCCAAGCTAATTTCAGCTCCACCGCCGGCCTCTTGCACACAGGGCAGACGGACGTTGCCGACAACACTGCTGCCGCTGAAGAGAAGCTGGAGTTGCGCATCGTTATAGGTGTCCGCGGCAGCTTTCGCGGGAAGTGCAGCGAATAGGGCTCCGGCGAACAGAACGGCGAACAAACACAGATAGCGAACGGTGGGCATGGCAACTCCTCCTATAACGCAATGGATCATACCTCCACCATACTAACAGAATCTGCGTTTTCTGTCTGTGAACCTGTTGTTTTTCAATCTGCATTGTTAGCCTGTGAAAAGTACGGCATCTGGAGCAAATCAGGGAAAACGATCAATCATCTGAACGCCAAATTTTCCATGGAAATTCAACCTTGCGCGTGTGCACGGCACCGCGTTAACCGTATCAAGCCAATTCCAGTTTGTGATGCTCACGTTTGAATGGGACAACATCGATATCCACGTCGGTGTCCAATTCCCGTGCATACCGGTGACCTTCGTAATTGGCCGAGGCAATAAGCGAAGGACCGTAACAATCTCCGATGCGCCGGATCGATTTGATTCCTGCATTTTGCGGGCCATCACCTAACGCCATCAAGTCATTGTATAGATCGTCGTTGGGCCGTCGCATGGTTATGGAGACGATTGAACCTGGCAACACTTCCTCTTGATCGGTTAGCGCATTGAGGATGACCACCTCGCCCTCGGATACACGAACCACATTGCCTCGCGTTAGGATGGTAATGCCGGCTTGTTTCAAGCGATCCTCAATGTGGCCCTGTTCCAGTGTATATCGTGTCCAGTCCGCAACGACCTTCTCCGGTGTCACAATGGTCACGGCATGGCCTTCGGCGATCAGTAACTCGCCGATGACACCGCCCAAATAATAATGATCATCATCGAATATGACGACGGGACCCTTGGTGGGGCGCTTGCCATCCATGATATCGTCAGGGCTGAGGACACTGTCTAGGCTCATGCCGGGTATCGGATAACGATTGGCGCGGCCGACGCCGTCATGGCGCCAAGTCGCCCCGGTGGCGAGGCACACATGATCGGCACCAAACTCCAGCACCTGCTCGGCCGTCAGGTCACTTTCGAGAAACGTTTCAACGTTGACCATTTCCCGCATTTGCCCGAGGCGATAATCCCGCACCCGCGCCCATGCGGCGAGGCCCGGCAGTTGGCTCTCGCGCGTCACCCGGCCACCCAATTCGCCGCGTGCCTCTGCCAGGGTAACCTGATAGCCGCGTTTGCCCAATTGGTGGGCGGCCTCCAGCCCGGCTGGGCCGGAGCCTACCACCAGAATATGAGAGTCCGATGTCTTCTCAGCGATCTGTTCCGGGTGCCACCCTTTGCGCCATTCTTCGCTCATGGTCGGGTTCTGCGTACAGCGGATCGGCGCAGAGAGCATGTCCCAGGCCACGCAAATGTTACAGCCAATACATTCGCGGATATCCTCTGGCCGGCCTTCCTCGATCTTCCGGGGCAAAAAGGGATCGGCGATGGACGGACGCGCGGCGCCAATCACATCAACGATTCCACGCCGAATGGCTGATACCATGGCGTCCGGCGATGTGTAGCGCCCGACAGTGGAAACCGGTTTGGTGGTAACCTGCTTAACAAAGCTCACGTATTCTTCCTGGAACCCTTCCGGGGCGAATCGTGAGGTCATGGAATCGTTTGCCCAGTCGCTCACATTCACGTCCCACATATCGGGTAGCTCGGCGAGCATCTCAAGCGCTTCACGGCCTTCACTTTCCCATTCCAGACCGTCACTTCCCATCATCTCATCGACAGCAAAACGAGCGATCACACCCATGCTATCGCCGACGGCGTCCTTGGTTTCTTCCAGCAGTTCACGATACAAACGCAGGCGATTTTCCAACGATCCACCATATTCATCCGTTCGCTGGTTCTGGCGTTTGGACAGAAAATGCGTCGGCACCGTGCCATCGTGGCCGTGGTAAACAACCACAAGATCAAAACCGGCTTTTTTCGACCGTAAGGCAGCATCCCGGTGCCATCGCCTGTAGTCACGAATATCCTGCTTGTCCATGGCGCGTGCCTGACCAGGGTAGTTATTGGCCTCCACCGGACGATGAGAGGGCCCAATAGGCACTTCCCGACTGTACAGATTGCCCACATCGTGGCCGTTATGAACCAGCTCAATACCCGCCAGACTGCCGTGCTCGTGAACGGCATTGACCATGCCAGCGAGATAGCCGATATCCGCATCATCCCACATGCGGGTTTCCGTAAAGGGCGTAATGTCGGCGGTGTGGTGAAAGTCACATTGCTCGGTACACACAATGCCCCAGCCGCCAGCCGCCTTCATGCCGCGCATGGCGATCATGCTGTCCGGAAATATTCGTCCCATACCATTGCAATGAGGTACTTGATAAAACCGGTTGGGAGCGGTGACCGGGCCAATTTCGATCGGCTCGAAAAGAATATCGTAACGGGAATCTCTGGTCATGGGGTTGTTATCCGATTGAGTTTAAATGAGAGGTCAATATTTGCCAATTTCCAGCTCTGCCGGCCTACACCGCCTTGTCTAAGGAAACTTCTTCCCGGCGAAACGGCATGTCCGGATTTTCCGGTGGCGCATCCATTTCGCGTGCCGCCATGTGGCCGTCATAAACCGCCAGCGCGATAGTTGAGGACGCGTCACAGTCGCCGGTCGCGCGAACGGATTTTATCCCAGCCGCCTCTAGCGCCGCCGGATCGGCGACCAAGGCTTGGTAGAGATCATTGATCGGTGCCCGTGAGGTTACCATGACAACACTGGCAGCAGGAATTTTGCGCGACCGCTCGGAATAGGTACAGGCAATCTCGGCTTCGCCGTCACCTACCGCCGATAAGTTGTGGCTGGTGATGATTTCGACTCCGAGTTCAAGCAGACTCGCCTGGATACGGTGCTGTTCCAGGGTGTTTTCGGTCCACGATGAAACACAGGCCGCCGTGGTGACCAGCGTAACATCGTGGCCATCGCGGCGCAGTTTTTCGGCCACCACACCACCCATATAAAAGTGGTCGTCATCGAACAAGACCACCGGTCCCGACACTTCGGCACCAGCGGCAATGTCTTCCGGTGTAAAGACATTGCCGCTGTCGCTGCCCGTGATCGGTGAACTATTGCTAATGCCGGCGCCATCCTTGCGCCATTTTGCACCGGTCGCGACAATGACGTGCTCAGAGCCAAAATCGAGCACGTTCTGGGGTATCATGTTGCTGTCGAGGTAAATCTCGACATTGGTCATTTCGCGGATACGCCCGACCCGCCAATCGCGAACCCGAGCCCAGGCCGAAAGGCCCGGCAGGCCACTTTCCCAGGTTACTCGGCCGCCAAGCTCGGTTGTCGCCTCGGCCAGGGTGACCTGGTAACCACGCTGACCCAGTCCACGCGCAGCCTCCAGTCCCGCAGGTCCCGCGCCGATGACCAGAATACTGTCGTCCGAACCCTTTGAGTCGATGTTTTCGGGATGCCAGCCGCGCCGCCACTCCTCGCCCATGGTCGGGTTCTGGGTGCAGCGCATCGGTGCGCAGGTGTGCTGGCCGGAGACACAGATGTTGCATCCGATACATTCACGGATTTCCTCTGCCCGCCCTTCCTCGATCTTCTTGGGTAGGAACGGATCGGCGATAGATGGCCGGGCGGCGCCGATCATGTCCAGCACACCACGCTTGATCTGGCTGACCATGGTATCGGGCGAGGTGAACCAACCAACGCCGACGACCGGCTTGGTGGTCACCGACTTGACGAAGGAAATATGGGGTTCCTGGATAGCCTCCTCGCCGAAGCGCGAGGTCACCGAGTCGTTCGCCCAGTCAGCGAGATTTACGTCCCACAGGTCCGGGATCTCCGCCAGCATCTCGACGATCTCCCTTCCCTCTCCCTGGCTGGTGATCCCATCTTCGCCCAGAAGTTCGTCGACGGCGAGCCGAATGGCGATGGCGCAGCGATCACCGACAGCTTCCTTGGTGTCCTCAAGGACCTCGCGCATGAGCCGGACCCGATTTTCGAGGCTGCCGCCATATTCATCAGTCCGGTGGTTGCGGCGATTTTGCAGGAAGTGCATCAGCAGGGTCGAATCGTGGCCGGCATAGACATAGACAAGATCGGCTTCGGCTTCCTTGGCCCGCAGCGCCGCATTTCGGTGCCAGCGGCGAAATTCCCTGATATCGGCTTTGTCCATGCCCCGGGACTGGGTCGGAATGCCAATGACACCGGCCTGAGGCGACGGGCCCAGTGGCTTGAGACGCGAGTAGATGTTCTGGCTGCCAACCCCGTTATGGGCTAATTCGACGCCGGCCAAGGCATTGTGGCGATGGATCGCGTCTGTCATCAGCGCCAGGCATTTGACATCATAACCGTCCCACAACCGCGCCTGCGGTTCCGGCGAATAATCCGACGACGGATGGATCACACACTCTTCGGTATTGATCACGGCCCAACCGCCTTGCGCCTTTATCTCGCGCATTTTGGCGTGGGTCTGGGGCCAATTAAAGCCCATACCGCAGCAATGGGGCACTTGGTAGAAGCGGTTCTTGGCTGTTACAGGGCCAATTTTGATCGGCTCAAAAAGGATATCGTAGCGGGAGTCTCTGGGCATGGTGCCGGGGTCCTCTGGTTAGCTATCCGGGCAATGGGATGCACGTTTCATGATATCATCGGTTCGTGCAGGAAAGATCACAGACAACACAGTTCCCATCGCCATTCTTGCATCTTTGAAGGTTATATAGTCCGGCGAATAGTACAACCGGACCCAAATGCCTTCAGCCATGGTTTCAAGGGTATGTGCGGCAGTTTTGGGAGTCCAAATTGTGCCTGAAATCAAGTCTTTGGCATCTTCGCAAAGAGCCAACAGAACGCCCAACCGCTCGGTTTCAAACGGGCCTGACATTTCCGTGTGGCTCGCATTCGTAGAAGCCTGATTCCAGAAAGAATTCCAGAATATCAAATTCTGGCGTGTCATTACTTGGGGGTCTATCGTCGAAAATGCCAGCGCCATGATCCGGTCGATCGGATCAGAACCAGCGGAAGACAAGGCGTCCGTCCAATACACCCTGAATTCTTCCATCCAATTTCGAAATGTTTCTGACAGCAATGATTCTTTGCTTTTGAAGTAAAAGACGGTGGTGCCTTGGGACAAGCCCGAGGCCTTGGCAACCGTAGCCAACGTTGTGGCCGAAAGTCCGTGTTCGACAATCGACTCAATCGTAGCGTCCATAAGCTGTTTTCGCCGTCGATTGGCGTTTTCGGTATTTTCGCCTCTCGGCCTGCCTGCGCGCGCTTTTGTCATAGTAACTCTTTGCTCTGACTGCGTTTGAACGAGAACGAGAGATTGCCGTCCGGAATCAATGTTGTCTCCATAGATGTTAGCAATCATGGCGGTTATCATGAAATAATTATTTTGAATGTGCGCTCAAATAAATTTTTTGACTCTGATTGATAAGCAATACTAGGCTTGTGATCCACTATGGGAATCTGAATTTGCCAAAAATGGGAGGCGCAACCAATGTCAACCAGAAGAGCCTATATTGATGAAATGATCGAGACGGCGGCGGAAGGTAAACAGTTTAGCCAGTTACTTAGCTCGACCGGCATTTCCCTGCTTGCTGCACCCGTATTCTCTCAGCCATCTGCGGCCGCCTTAGAAGATGAAGCGTTCTACTTCACCTGGGGAGGTAGATGTGCCAATAACCAATCTTGACCGGTCGGCTGATATCAGGGATATCGTCGAAACCCTTCGCCGCGACGGAGCTGTTGTTATATCCGAGCTTGCTGATCCGGGGCTCGTTGACGCAATCCGTGCCGAGTTACGCCCGGAACTCGACGCCTCTGGACTCAAGATCAAAAGTGATTTCAACGGCTCGCTGACGCGGCGCTCTAACCGTGTGCTTTCCTTGGCGCCCAGTGCAGCCGGTCTCGTGGACCACGACATGGTGGTTCGTGTTGCGGATGCGATTCTCCTGCCACATTGCGCCATGTATCAGGTGGGCAGCATGACAGCGATCGAAATTCTTCCTGGAGAATCCGCGCAGGCGCTGCATCGCGACGATTCCCTATACCCGATTGACAACGCCGGAATGGAGCTCGAGATCGGGGTCATGTGGGCGCTGGACGACTTTACGGCGGAGAACGGCGGCACACGTGTTGTCTTAGGTAGCCACCGTTTCCTCCGCTCCTGGCATTTACCGGGTGTATCCGATTGGGAGTCCGCCGTGATGCCAAAAGGCTCGGTGCTTTTCTACATGGGTTCAACCTGGCATGGCGGCGGCGCAAACCAGAGCAATGCGCCGCGTATGGGACTCATCAATACTTACTCGTTGGGCTGGTTGCGACAGGAATCAAACCAATACCTGGGGACTCCTCCCGAGGTCGCCGCTCAATTCGAGCCGCGCCTGCGCGCGCTGCTTGGCTATACGCCGCACGGGTCGGGCGATGACAAGATCGGCAATTTCCGCGGCGACTGTCCGGCCTGGGTCGAAACGCCGCCGGAACCGGCGTGGCGGGACGAGCGGGGGCAGGTCGGAACGGCGGCGGACGCGAAAGCGCAGTCTGAGGTCTGATACACTCGCATCAACGAACATATCACCTGAAAGGCGCCGAGAGGTTAGAGGAAGCAACATGCAATCGGAATTAGACGTCATCATAATTGGCGCGGGTGCATCCGGTTTATCGGCAGCCAAGGAACTGACAAGGCTCGGCCTGACATACACGGTGATCGAGGGATCACACCGCATCGGCGGACGTGCGTACTCTGAGGAAATCGCGCCCGGCGTTTGGTTCGATCTGGGATGCGCCTGGCTGGTCGGGGGAACAACCAATCCCTTCGTTCCCATCGCTGACGACCTCGGCATCACGCTGGGCAAGGACAAGAACGATCTGTTCAAACTCGAGAATGTCGGATTTCAGCGAAACGGCGAGCCCCTGAGCGATGATCAACGCGCCGCCTGCCGCCGGTACTATGACGATAGTTACGAGGCGATCACGGCCGCTGTCAAACAAGGTCATGATGTGGCCGTTAGCGATGTGGTTGATATCGGCAACGAATTTTCGGCACCCCTTCTGGGTGGCATCGCGTCATCTTGGGGGATGGACATTGATCTCGTTTCAACCGCCGACTTCGACAGCGCCACCGGCGAACTCGGCTTTCCGGTCCTGCACGGCTATGGCAATCTGGTTGCGGCATGGGGCGCGGATGTTCCGGTGTCACTCAATACCCGCGTCGAGGGGATCGATTGGTCAGGCCGTGGTGTGATGGTAGAGACGCCCAAAGGGACCATCACGGGGCGTACTGCCCTGAGCACGGTATCGACGGGTATTCTGGCATCCGGCGACATCCTTTTCACCCCGGACCTGCCGGATTGGAAAACAGAGGCTATCCACAATCTGCCCATGGGGACAGAGAATAAGATGGGTGTTTACTTTGACACGGACGTATTCGGTGCGGATGGCCGTGGTTTTTACAGTACCTGGAATGACGATGGAAATACGGCAAAGGTTGACGCAAGCGTCATGGGGATCAACACCGCTGCTGTGTTTGTTGGCGGTCGTCACGGCGTCTGGCTTGAGAAGCAGGGTCAACAGGCCTGTCATGATTTCGCCGTTGACAGGATCGCCGATATCTTCGGCCACGACATCCGCAAACACGTAGACCGATCCATCGCAACCGCCTGGGAAACAGAGCCCTGGACCCGGGGGTCGTGGGCATGCGCCCAACCCGGGCAAGCTCACCAACGCACCAACCTGGCACGCTCTGTCGATGAACGCCTGTTCTTTGCCGGTGAGGCCTCCGTCTATGGCGGGCAAGGCACCTGCCACGGCGCGTACCAGTCCGGCATCCGGGCGGCGCAAGAAATTGCCACAAATCTGAATGATGCCGGTTAATCAAATGTGCCCCTCCGGCGGCGGAAGCAAAATCACAGGCGGGGCCTTCCCGTAAACCCCTGCTCAACCCCGGAACGCCTGAACTAGAGAATTGAAGAAATGAAAAATCGCTTTAAATCGCCGCATGTAGACGACCGGCGTAATTTCTCAGACCTGCTTAGCCGCGCAAGCGACGCCATGGTCAAACACCTGATTGAACGTCCGGCCATGCCTGTGGATTGCTCTGTTCCGCCAGATTCAATCCGGCGAGAGCTGTCGAACCTGTCACTGCCCGCGGACGGCATGACGGCGGATGAAATCCTGTCATTCCTTGAAGATAAGGTCATGCCCTGGTCCGTGCCTACCAACCATTCGCGATCATACGGCTGGGTCAATACATCGCCGGCGCCCATCAGTATTTTGAGCGACGCCATGGCCACGACGCTCAACAACGGTCTCGACGGCGGCAACCACCCCAGCGTTCTCATCATGCACAGCCTGAGCCGTTGGCTCATGGAGTTGAGCGGGTTTGTCGATGCCGACGGTACGCCGGACGGCATGGCAATTCTGCTGGGCGGCGGGTCAGCCGCTAATCTGAACGGGCTTACGGTCGCGCGCTACTGGGCAGCAAAACGCGATGGTTGGAAAATTCGCGAGGAAGGCCTGCAGAATGACCGCCCGGCCATGATCTATTACACCTCCGCCGAGGCTCATAGTTCTGTGCAGCAGTGCGTCGAGCAGTTGGGGATTGGCGCATCCAATATGCGAAGGGTCGCTATCGACGACGCGTTTCGTATGCGCCCGGAAGCCTTGCGTGAGAGCATAGAAACCGACCTGGCGGCAGGCCTGCGCCCGGCCTGCGTGGTGGCGGCATGCGGGAGTACCAATGCGGGGGCTGTCGATCCGATAAGTGATATCGCCGATGTGTGTGAGGAATTCGATCTGTGGCTGCATGTGGATGGTGCTTACGGCGGTATCGTCGGCCTTGATCCGGCCTATACGGAAATGACCAGAGCCCTGAACCGCGTCAACTCACTGACCCTCGATCCGCACAAATGGCTGCAGGTCCCCTATGACTGTGGGGCCTTGCTTGTACGCGATCGGCGGCTGAATCATGAAAACTATACCCTGGTGCCGGACTACCTCAGCGCCGCCAGCACGGAAGAGGGCAGTGTCCCCTGGCCAAGTGAGCATATGTTTGAACTGACGTTTGGAGACCGTGCTCTGAAAACATGGGCCGCCGTCGCCCGGTTGGGACGTGATGGCGTGCGTGACATGGTTGTCAATTGCAACAATATGGCCCGCCTACTGGGCGAGTTGGTCGAGAAATCGGACAATCTGGAGCTCTTGTCACCGGTATCGGTATCGGTGGTTAATTTCCGATATGCGCCCCCGGGTATATCCTTGCCGGGCGGGGCATTGGATGCCCTAAACAAGAAAATATCCGACGCTATCAAAGACAGTGGCGAGGCACACATCCCGACAACCAAAGTCAATGGCATCGTATCCTTGCGGGCTTGCTTTCTGCACTACGAAAATTGCGAAGATGATGTGCACCATCTGATTTCACTGGTCCACCAGTTTGGTGAAAAGTACGAGTGAACAATAACGCACCCAACAAAACCGACCACAGCGAGATCCATGTGGGCGCGGAACACGAAAATTCCGACGTCACATTACTCGGCGCGCCGGCGAAAATCCCCGGCCTCCACCCAACAAAACAAAACCGCCTCACGGCGGTCGCTAAATGTCTGCTTATGACCCGAAGGAGACATTGTGACTTGTGATGTACGGTGGTCAGAAGTATCGCATGGCACACAAGGATATGGTGCACCACCCAGACAACATTATTTAATGGTCAGAGTTGGGCCAACCGTGGTCTTACTCCTCCACAGGAAGCCTCATTACTTTGGCATACTGCAACTGGAACTCGTGCACACCCTGTTCGCTTTCACCACCCGACTCGCCGTCCATGACAAATCGCCCTTGTCTATACCCTTTAGATTTCAGACCCTGTTGTACCGCGTCGCAGATGCCTTCGTCTTCAGGCCACAAGACGTTCGACATGTAATTCGAACATTCAGCACCGATACCAACGCCGGCAACCGCCGCGTTAATCGAACTTATGCGCATGGTCTCCGGACCTGACGGGTAATAACGAAAGGAGGAAAGGCTTTTTTCCCCCGGTGATATACCAATCTCGTTATTGGGCCACAGATGCCAGAACATTGCCTTCTGAACGGGCTCAGTGGGCGACACAGTGTAGGCTGCATTATCAAGTTTGTTGACGGGAGCCTGATTTAGGATCCAGCCATCATGGTACTCACGCTTATACTTCTTCATGTCGACCAGATCGACAAACGCCGGATGGGCCGGGGCGCAGTGGTAACATTCGCGGCAGTTCTCAGCGAGAACCTTCCAGTTTGAAGCATGATCATCCTGGCCGTCACTGTCCGATCTGGAATGAAAGCTCAGTTCCGGCCACCAAGGCACATGTTCGTTTGCGCTGTCCACGAATCCGGGCCACGTTTCCTCAATGGTGCGGGCTTCCGGGTCCTGATTAACAAAAATAAACCCACAGGCAACTTCCAGGCGAATTTCGCGCAGGCTAAATGCCGATGGGTCGAAGTCGGGCAGGGTTTTCGTATACCGTGACGCCTTGAGCGCACCCGATTTGGTATAGGTCCAAGCGTGGTAGGGACAGATAATAGCAGATTTAACATTTCCAGTACCGGTCAAAAGGGTGTGGGCTCGGTGCTGACAGACATTATAGAAAGCGCGCAAGACACCATCATCATCGCGAATTACGAAGACCTTTTCCTCAGCAATTTCTGCCGTGACATAGTCACCTGAGTTGGCCAGTTCGCCCTCATGGGCAACTACCTGCCACACGCGATCGAAAATCAACGTTTTCTCTTGCTCATAAACTTCGGGAGAATGGTAGACATAGCCCGGCAACGTACGCGACCGGCTGCCGTCTTTTTTCAACGGCTCGAATTCAGAAATGGATGTCATGATTACTGAACCTTGGATGATTGAATTGGGAAAACTTTGCGCTGTTCGAAGTTTGGATCGTTACTCCCAACCGGGATAATTTGAACTCTCGCGGTTCCATTGATGATGCACTAATCGAGGATTGTGCACAATTGCCTCAGATTGGACACCGACAAGGCAGTGTGGCAGAAAGCGAACAATCCCAACAGGTTGCAACCTCCACGGCTCTCTCTGTCAACGGAAGTTTGAGAATGTCTGCTTATGGCTATTAGCGGACTCTTTCGGCAACAGTGATTTACGTCTGCTTTGCCCCCGAAAGCGGACGTATTTGACGACAGTGATTTATGTCTGCTTATGACCCAAAGCAGACATCCGACAACTTACAAACGCCATCACGAAGTCGCAGGCATTTTGAAAACTTTTCGATAAACTTTGACCAGCTTCGCCCGAAGCTCGGGAAGCGTGCTAGCGAGGAGTTCGATGTTTCCTTCTTCGGTGTCGATGATGAGCTTTAGCGCCGTGGCGCGGTCGCCGGACAGACCGGCTTCGAACTTTTGTCCGACGGCCTGTAATTGGGCCTCCATCTTGTCACCCATACTAATTTCGCCCTGCTGGGAACCGCCGATATCCGAGCCGACCATTTGCATCATGCCCATCATCAGTTCGCCGACCATGACATTGCCGCCTTCCTTGTCGGCTTTTTCCTCCGCTTGGCGGAAGTCGCGAAACGAGGTTCCCCATTGCGACAACAGTGTCTTGCTTAACAGGTCTTCGTCCACAGCCCGAATGAACTTCACTTCGCGGGGAACAAACTTGCGTACGATGACGGCGCGTTTTTTTGTCTCCTTCTTGGACAACGCACCGCCGCCGCGGATTTTTGCAGCCAGCTTGGGATCATACATCTCAACATAAGCAGCCAGAGCCAGGTTTGACTTGCCCTGAGGGACGATGAAGTTGAGCGCGCTTTGAATGACGTTGGTGTAACCATTGTAGGCGGTTGCCGCAGAATAGCCGTTTGTCGGGTCTTCCTTCAGGGTCACGTTCTGCTCGCCGATCTCCAGGAACTTGCCTCTCTGCAACGGCAGGTCGGTGATTGTCTTGTCGCCGGTGGTCAAGCCGCTGGCCGGCATGTTTTCCGGTAGGGACGGCGTATTGAGCAACTCGACAAGCGTCGCGCCGTATCCGCCCGTACCGGCCGGAGCAATGGCGTCGGGCTCCATGAACTTGGTGAAGTCCGACATGCCGGCGACCGCGCCGTTGAGCTCCGGGTTCCTGTCAGGCGGTGTTCGCAGTGTCAGGAACGCATCGAGCTTGTTGCCCCGCGTGGCCCCGCCATACAGTCCCATCCACTGAATGTTCCACATGGGATTCATGTAGGCATGGAAACCCTCTGGCCAGGTAGCCGAAGTTGCCACAAAACCGACGTCGAGTACCGTCATTAAGGGAAATCCCTTGGTTGGACGAGAACTGGCTCCCATCTGTGTTGACTGCCACGGTGAACAAGGCGTCAGTGACGATCCCTTGACCCCCAATATCGCCGGCCAGAAACTTTCTTATTTGAGGAAGCAGCTTGGCTCGATGCGCAACGCGGCGCGCGAACGAGTGGGTGACCAGTTCGCCGCCGCAGAGAGCAGCAAGGCGGCAAATCAAATTCAATCATTTCTACGCAAGGAGCGATCGGCAGAATTCATGGACGAAGCCGTACTCGGTTTGAACGACCAGCAGATATTTGATCTTGCCGCCTATTACGCGACTCAGACCTGCGGCCAATCGAGACCCATTAATGATATGTCAGTACCGCCGCTGGTCGCGGACCGTTGCGTTGTTTGTCACGGTGAGAATGGGATTTCAAAAGGGCAGCGGTTTCCGAATATTGCCGGCCAACACCTTGACTACATCCGTGATCAACTCATCGAATTTAAGCTCGCCGGTTTGGAGGCCAAGACGGGAAACAAAAATATCTCGCGTAACAAGAGCATGTCCTTACAAGTGGCCGATTTGAAAATTGTCGAGATCGAGGAACTCGCAGTGTATTTCGCAGCGCTTCCGTGTCAGTGATGTAAATGTCTGCTTTCGGGGTAAGAACGGACATAAAAAGCATGCCTCGGAATGTCCGCTATTAGCCAAAAGCGGACATTGGAAATAAATAGACTATCCGAAAGAGCTGTTCTTCTGAGCAAAATTGACTGAATAGAACTATTCTTTTCCAGCGCCAACTGCAGAGCGAACGGCGCGCAAAACCTCATCGTTACTGGCTCGCGACTTCAGCAACGAAATCTTTATGTCAGCGGACAAATCTTTGGATGCCTCAATGGCCGAGAACACAATGACAGGTGTCGCGGTGTCGCCATTAATATTGATCAAAGGCAATAATTTCTCCCCTGCACCGTCTGGTAGCATTAAGTCTAATATTACGAGATCAAACTTCTTTTCTTTGAGAAGCTGCTTTGCCCCTCGAATTGTACGAACAGAAGTGACATGGGCTATTTCTTCGACGAGGTTTGATACTACCTCAGCTACTCCTTTGTCATCTTCGACATGAAGAACCTCGGGCAATGGCGTAGAAGTGCGCCGAATAGCGAATTTGATGCGATCTTTCAGACGCTCGAAATCGATAGGCTTGGGAATCCAATCAACAATTTCGATTGTGTCGCCTACCAGTGATTTCTCTCTTTGGCGTGCTGTAGATGACACTATGATAATCGGTAAATTCCTGTTGTTTGACTCTTGGCGCAACTCTTTTATAAACGAGATGCCATCTTGATCCGGCAGTCCAATGTCAACGGTCATGACGTCGATGTCGGTGCTCGCTAAAATCGTTTTGGCCTCGCTGGCTGTACTAGATACCACTGTTTCAAATCCATCCTGCTGAAGCACCATGCGAAGGAGATTCGCAAATTCTGGATCGTCTTCAACAATCAGAACACGGTATCGGTTGCCCGTTCGACTCAGTGGCATAGTAAAAGGTTTGACCTCCGCGATCGTCGGCAATGAAAAATAAAAGGTCGCACCCTCCCCCGATTTTGTAACAAAGCCAAGCACTCCGCCGTGTTGCTCGATAATTGCTTTACTGATGCTCAAACCAAGGCCAGTGCCACCTTTCTGACGGGAATCCGAGGCGTCGGCTTGAGTAAACTTTTCAAATATCTTGTTCTGAAATTCAGGGGGAACGCCGGGTCCGTTATCCGACACTGATACGCGAACGCTTAATCCATCTTCGGACAACGAAACTTCAACATGGTCGCCCGGCGGTGAAAACTTAGCCGCATTTGACATGAGATTGGAAAGCACCTGATTAAGGCGGTTTTCGTCTCCCTCTACTATCGCGTTACCAGATAGTTTGTTTTTAAGAACAAAAGACACTTCATACTCATCACCAAAACCCTCGTTTGCTTTAACCGCATTCTCGACAAGTTCTGAAACTTCAATCGCCTTAGGATGGAGTTCCAATCCGCCGGCGTCGATTTTCTCGATGTCCAGAATATCGTTGATCAGGTGTACCAAGCGATCACTGTTGGTGTACGCGATCTCTAACATTGAGCTGACATCATCAGGCAACGCCCCAACGGCGCCCGTCCTGATCAATCCCAACGATCCCTTAATAGAAGTTAGAGGGGTACGCAGCTCATGGCTTACCGTCGAGACGAACTCATTCTTCATCTGCTCCATTTGTTTGCGTTCGGTAATATCGACAACGGTTCTCTGGTTTGCGGGTTGGCCTTTCCAAGCAATCGAGCGAACTCTATTTTCCAACCAAATTATCGAACCGTCTTTCCTGACAGCCCGAAACTCGTATGAAAGTGGCGCATTCTTTCCTTCAGCCCGTCCTTTGGCATAGTCCGCCATTCGATCTCGATCTTCAGAAGAAACGTGGTCCATCGCTGAGTCCTGTGCCAGAATTTCCTCTGGGGTTTCATATCCCAGTAAGTCGGCATAGGCTTGATTTACGAAGAGCGGCTTAAAAAATCCGTGAATAAGAACACCCTGGACGGATCCTTCAATCAATTGACGAAATCTATCATCACTCTCTTGAAGCGAGCGTGTGCGTTCTACAACGAGACGTGCTGCAACAGCTTCTTGATTAATCCAATAAAATAGCGATCTGCTAAGCACACCGGTAAATGCGAATCCGCAGACCAATACAAACCACGCAGCCCAATATTGGTCGTAAATTGAATGATCCGGCAGTGCCGAGATTGTGATCTGCCAATTTCCGTTCGCGGCGGGGAGAGCAAGCGGTAGGGTTCGTTTGTGCGGTTCATTTCGAACCTGTTTGGTTCGACTATCTAGACTTTGCGGTGAAGAAAGGTAAAGAGACCGAATTTCCTCTGGTGAATTGTTGTTCTCTACCTCAATTTTAAATTCGGATCTGCCACGGAGCGCCGAAGTAGCGTTGTCGACAACATCACCGATTCTAAAGACGCCCAGAACATAGCCACGAATTCCGGCACGGCGATTAGCGGCCGTTTCTCGACTGACGTCCCTTCTATAAACGGGCTTAAAAGCGAGAACTGCATACTGTTTGCCGGTTTCCTGGACTAACGTAATTCTGTCGGTAAGGACTGTCTCTCCAGTATCACGTGACAAAAGAAGTGCTAATTTGCGTTCCAGATTCGATGACAGGTCTAACCCCAAAGCCCGTCGATTGCCGGAAAGAGGCTCCACATAGTATACAGGGTAGTATTCCAGTCGTGATTTCGCTCTTATAAGAGCACCGCTTGCACTCCATTCCTTAAACTCAAACTCTGGTAAACCGTGAAATTTGGCAGTCTCTTCATAGACTGATCTATTTTCGTGGAGAACTCTCGGAACCCATTCAAATGCTTGTACACCTTCAAGATTAGCCAATAACGAGACCACAAAATCGGAAAATTGGTGGCGAGAGACCGAAGGGGTAACTTTAAAGAAAGCTTCAAGCGAATCCAGTCGACTTAGATAATGGCTGAACGACATCGATACAGCATCGCGATACGCCGTGGCATCATGCTCAAACTCGATCAACGCTTGATTGTGCTGGTTTAGGCGAATGTAGTCAAAACTGAAAACAGTTATGGCTACGCAAACTAGAATAATGGCAGTGACATAAAAATATCGCCGCGACCAGACGAGTGATTTGACAGTTGCGCTCATTAGACCTCACTCGAAACCCCGGCGAATTTACGTGTGCAGTGTTACAGTCGCATTACACGCATATTACTACAGTAAGAATTCCTGTTACAGTTTCGCTAAGCTAATCGTACGTGCATATGCAGTGAATCGGATGTCCGCTTATGGCTAGTAGCGGACATATTGAGCGGAAATGAATTACGTCTGCTTTACACCCGAAAGCGGACATTCCGGAGGAAATTGAAATTTCCCCTTCCCGACATGCCTAGCAAAGAAAAACCCGGCTCATTAGCCGAGGTAATCTTAAATAAATCTGGTTGCGGGGGAGGGATTTGTTCAAGACCCTACAATAACTAAGCACGTGTAGCTGTACGCTGTAAGTGCTTGTGCGGGCACGCAGAATGGCAGGGCGCTAGCGCCCTGCCCTCCCGTTCAAATGTCAACCTTCGCCGCAATATCCAAAGCATCATCCACCTCAATGCCTAAATATCTGACGGTGCTTTCAATCTTCGTATGCCCTAGGAGGAGTTGAACTGCGCGCAGATTTCCGGTTCTCCGATAGATGAGTGTAGCCTTGGTTCGCCTTAGCGAGTGCGTGCCAAATTTTGATGCGTCTAAGCTGACACTAGTTACCCATTGGGACACCAGCCGGGCGTACTGACGGGTTGTTAACGGTCGGTTCGTTCCCTTCCGCCCCACAAACAAGTAGTCATCTGACGGCTTGGGATTGGACCTATTGTAAATATCGACAGCCTGCCGTGTGTGTTCCGCAATCTCGAATTTGACTGGGCGGCCTGTTTTTCTCTGTCGCACCATCGCGCGGTCGATTGCACAACCGTGTGGAGCAATATCCCCTACCCTCAATCTGACCAAATCGCAGCCACGTAGCTTGCTATCGATAGCTAGATTGAAAAGTGCGAGATCCCTGATGCGTCCATCTAGATGTAGCTTGGTTCGTATTGCCCACACGTGCTTCGGCAAAAGTGGTGGTTTCTGCCCAGTCAGCTTGCCTTTATTCCAGGGTGTATTTCGAACGATCTTATTCGCGAAGATAAACATGGTCTTTCTCCCTATTCATTGAGGAAGACCGGATTATTGAGTTCTCCGAAGGAGAGTAGAATAATATCTGCTTTACCATCGAAAGCGGACATTATTGAAGGGTACGAATAATGTCTGCTTTTGACCCAAAGCGGACATTAGAGATCACAGGTTATCGATATATTCGACGACCTTTTGAATGGTGCTCGGAAGAAGCGGCGCTGCCTTGTCAATTTCATCCCAGTCTTCGGCCTTACCGGCTAATTCAAGAGTTTGGCACAATTCAGCCAGATCGTTGGCACCGACGCTACGGGCTGAAGATTTTAACTTATGTGCCGCCTTTGCCACGCCGTCAGCCGAGCGGTCATTGAAAGAGGCTTCGATCTCACCGACATTGGATGTCGCGGGCTCCACAAAGTCATTGAGGATTTCCTTGAAGGTTGCCTCGTCGTCGCCGAAGACGCTCTTCAAAGCCGTTGGATTGATTGCGCCATTTCCCCCATCGCCGTCGTCCTTGGCTTCCGGTTCATCAGTTATGTCCTCGGCAGCGGCTTCACCCGAGGCTTCGGCGGCGACGCCCTCCGCCTCTGGCATCCACTTGTGAAGCATTTCCTTAGCCTTTTGCATCTCCAATGGCTTGGCAATAAAATCATCCATGCCGGCGGCAAAACATTGATCGACTTCCTCTTTCATGACGCTCGCCGTAACCGCAACGATGGGAATGCGGATGTCCTTGTCTTTCTCTGATTTCCTGATGGTCTCGGTGAGTTCAAACCCGTCCATATTTGGCATATGGCAGTCGGTCAATAGGATCGCAAAATTTCTAGTTTCCAACAATTCCAGGGCTTCTTTGCCGTCGTTGGCGATTTCCAGGGCGTACCCGAGCATGGTGAGCTGGCGGCGAATGACGTCCTGGTTGGTGACGTTGTCCTCGGCGAGAAGGATCAACTGCCCCATCGCCTCGGCCTCTGCCACGGTCGGTGCCTTGCCGGCGTCGAGGGTGATCTCGCTGTCGTCGTGCTCCACTTCGGGGCTGGCGCGCCCTGCAGCGACGGCGACGCTCTTGATGAAAGCCGCTCTCCTTAGCGGGCCTGCATCCACATAGACGGTGTTGTCGTTCTCGGGCCGGTCTGCCCTGACACGGCCACGGCAAGCGACGACATAACCTGTAGAAGATAGCGTCTTCTCCGCCTGCAAGGAGCGGACGGCATCGACCTGTTCGTCGAGTGGCCAACCGGAGCCCAGGCAGATGACATCGAAAGGAGCCCCGACCTTGGCGGCGCCCAATGCCATAGCCTTCGCCTTGTCGATGTCCGCGGTGGCAGTCACGGTTGCCTTCCAGTGCTCAAGATAATCAGGAATGAGTGCCCGCATATCGTCGTCTTTATGAACCAACAGGACGTTCAATCCCTCCAGGTCATGGCCATCGCTCTTGAAGGTGTGCTCTTCGGCGATAGGGAAGGAGACCGTGGCGCTGAATGCGGAGCCCTCGCCCTCTACGCTCTCGACGCCGATTTCGCCGTTCATTATTTCGGTCAGGCGTTGGCAAATGGTCAGCCCGAGCCCGGTTCCACCGAACTTGCGGGTTGTCGAGGCGTCGACCTGGGAGAAGGCCTGAAAGAGTTTTTTCTGGGCTTCCTCGGGGATACCGATGCCCTCGTCAATGACCTGGAAACGCACCGTGGCCTTTCCCTTGTCCTCCGACGCCACCTTATCGGCACGAATGAAGACCTTGCCCTTTTCGGTGAACTTGATGGCGTTGGTGCCGAAATTGAACAAAATCTGGCGCAGCCGCACCTGGTCACCAACCAGGGCATCGGGAATGTCGGGATCGACGAAGACGCTGAGACCAATGCCTTTGTTTCTGGCGCTGACCGCCAAGGCCTCGCCCGCACCCTCGACGATATCGCGAATGGATATGGATATTTCCTCAAGATCCAACTTACCGGCCTCGATCTTCGAGAAATCCAGAATATCATTGATGATGGTCAGCAGTGAATGAGCGGAATCACCCACCGTATTGATCATTTGTTGCTGGTCATCCGTCATCTTCGATTGCTGCAGCAAATCGACCATACCGATGACGCCGCCCATGGGCGTTCTGATCTCGTGGCTCATGGTGGCGAGGAATGTGGCCTTGGCCTTGGTCGCTTCTTCCGCCGCGTCGCGGGCGTCGCGTAACTCCACCTCAGCGCGTTTGCGTTCAGTGATGTCGGTTTCGACCGAGCCGATGGCGACATTCCCTTCGGCATCCTGAATTGGAAACTTAGTCATCAAGAATGTATGTACAGAGCCATCTACGAAAGATTCGGTAAACTCTTTTGTAACAGTCTCGCCAGACTCTCTGATGCTTTCGTCAATATTGACAAATTTATCGCTCAATTCCTTCGGAAATAGGTCATGGGTCACGAGACCGACCACGCTCTGATCTTGCTCCGCGAACCATTCATGGAAGGTCCGGTTGGCCAGAGTATATAAACCACTGTGATCCTTTAGTGCGATCGCCGAGGGCAACTGATCCACCACCGCTTTGAAGGTTTCTTCGCTCTTGCGCAGTTTTTCATCCAATTCCTTCTGCTGGCTGATGTCGCGCCCGACTGCGACGCATCCACCCTCAGGGGTCGGTGCGAGATAAATCTCAATGGTGCGGCCGTTGGGAAGGTGCCGCTCATAGTGGGCGCTCTGGCCGCTTTGAAATCGCTCGACCATCTGGCCAACTAGTTGATCCTGATCGCCCGGACCGAGATCCCCTCGATCCGCTTGGTAGCGAAACATCTCTTCGATCGATTTGCCGGGCGCTATTAATCCGTCAGGCAGGGAATAAAGTTGGCTGTATTGATCGTTTACCACCAGGAACTTGAGGTCCTTATCGACCATAAGCATGCCGCCGGACATGTTATCCAGGGCGAGGCGAAACTGCGCCTGGCTTTGCCTTAGTTCTGCGGTGCGCTCGGCAACATTACGTTCGAGATTGACTTGATGGGCTTCAAGTTCCTCATTGGTCGACTGCAACTCTCCCATAAGCTCCTCGCGGCTCGGTCGCGACAGTAATTCCTCAATCTGCAAGAATTTCCGGTCATCGAGTACCGCGCCTCGTCTGCGTAGATCTTTCACAACGAGGATCAATTTCGATCCATTGTCCTCGATCGCCGACAAGTGATCAAAATGGTGTGACCGTTGGAGCAATTTGCCAACCGCTTCGTTCTCGGGAAAGGAAAGTGCCAAACCTTCGACTGGTTTAGTTCCTTTTAAGTAAATGCCGATAGTCGCCCCAGCCTCAGTCGACAGTAAGCGGCGAGAAATTTCCGAGACTGTCGCAGCAAGACGGCCTAAATCGACATCGGAAAATCCGACCAGGCGGCTGGCGCCAGCAATTTTTCTGCGAACGCTTGTAATTGCCTCGCTGTTGCGAACCGTGAGGGCACCGACTTTAGTGAATTTTACAGACATATTATCCGCACTTCACGACGATACAGGTTGCATCGTCATGATCCTTTCCAAACTGCTTAACAATTTGGCGTGCCAACACGTCGGTCGACATCCTTCGGTGCCCCTGAACTTCGGCCAAATCATACCTCTCGCTTATGCCGTCGGTGCAAAGTACCAGGGTATCTGCCGCAAAAAGAGACTCGCGTTGTATGTTCGGGGTGCGGATTGCATGGCCGAGCATGCCGGCCTGCCCAACCAAAGTCCGGTGCCGAGGCCCGAAAATCTTGCCGTGTACGTCACCGATATGGACGAAAGTGAAATCCATGTTTTCGGTGTCAAGGAAGCCTGCAATGACCACCGCGCCGGGGCCGCCCATTAGCTGCTGGTGCATCGACTGGATGAGCGCCGCCAAATCGTTGGTATCTTCCGACCTCAATATCTTCTCGATTTCTGTTGCGACACAATGCGCAGAACGGCCATGGCCCGCTGCGTCCACAATCGCAAGAAAAACTCCGGCGTCGTGGTCGTGAACATAGGCCAAGTCGCCACTGTAATGCTCCCCCCGGCACGCCCGTCCGAAACTCGCCATGCTTGCGGGGCTTGGAACCGTTTCCTGCATCATGACATCCACACCTTGAAGGCCACCGTGGTTCCGACACCAACTTCCGAATTTAGATCGAACTCATCAACCAGCCGCTTGACGCCGGGAAGCCCCAACCCAAGCGTACCGGACGAACTGAAATTGTCGGCCATCGCCAACGCCACATCGGCGATACCCGGGCCCTTGTCGTGAGCAACGAACTCTACGCCCAGTTTTGTGCCATCGGCGAGCTTTGAATACCTAATGTTGCCGGCTCCCGCATATTTGAGGATGTTACGCACCAACTCCGACGCCGCCGTGACTAACCTTGTGGCGTCGTTGCTTCCGAAGCCAAACTCCAACGCATCGGCACGCAACTTCGACAAGGCGAGAATGCAATCGGTTTCGGTGCGAATGGTTTGACTTCTTGCCACTGTGTTATTTCTCCATCAGTCCGCACGTCCTGCGATCTGCAAAGCTTTCTCCATGTTCAATGTTGTCACCAACCCCTTAATGTTCGCGTCCAATTCCACGAGGCCGGCGACGACCCCAGGCCTCAATCCGGCGATAATCGTTCCGACACCCATCAAACGAGCCACATCGATCACCATGCGCAGCCGGTCGAAATCCGTCGCATCGATCAATTCCAGCGGGGTCGCATCCATGATCAGCGTTCTGTGGGCACCACGCAGCAGCGCGTTCGAAATATCCACCTCGAGTTGACGTAAATATTGTTCGTCAACATCTGGCTGCAATGTTGTGATCAGGCAATCATCTATCGTATTGAACGCAGTAAAATGTGCCCCATCGCCGTTCCAGATTTCCATTCCCGCCATCGGATCATCTCTCTCTTCACCCTCACACCAACTATGAGCTCGATACGGTCAGTCCCACATTGTCGAATGCCAGTCTGAGGGCATCACTCAAATTGCCCGTGGTTTGGATGTCCCCCACATCAATCCCGAGATTGACGATGGTTTGCGCGATTGCAGGTGACAGCCCTGAAATCAGTGATTCACAACCCATAAGACGAGTGGCCTTGGTGATCTTTATCAGATAATTGGCGACTGCCGTGTCGACGACCGCGACGCCGCTGATATCTAGAATAAAACAAGTCGACTGCGAGATCGCGATCTCCTCCAGGACCCGCGCAGTGATATCCATCGCGCGTTTGGAATCGATGATACCCACCAGCGGCAGCATAAGAATGCCATCCCAAATTGAAGTAACCGGAGTCGACATCTCAATTAGGGTCTTGCTCTGCTCGAGCATCTTTTCATTAGTCAATCGGGTATAGGTTTCCGCCGTAATCATTCCGTCCAAATTCATCAATTTGGAAACAGCGACGATCGTGCGCTGCGATTGCTGGGACGGTTTGCCGCTGGAGAACAAAACATCCAAGCAGTTTTCAAAGCTGACATTTAGTGCGGCCATGTAAATGTCGAGCGGCAATTCAACTTGTGCATGGACCTTGCCGATATACCGCCGCGATTCGACATATGCGTCGTCTACATTCGCATCGAAAAACTCGTGCCAATACTCGATCTGTTGGCCTCTAACTTTTTCGACCTGCCGTTCATCCGAAAAGAAACTTTCAAAATACGGTTGAGCCCTCAGCCAGACATAAAATTCGTCAACAAAGGCCTCGAGGTCCGGCTTGATCTTCTTTCCGATCTTCCGGACCAATTCCAAATCCGCGTCCGTAATCCGAAATTGACTTAGCAGAGACGCCGCATCGTCACCCTGCCCCGATGATGAAAGCATAACTTCAGACATACCCGCTCCCCTTCTCTCCCCGATAACCTTCAATCCCTCTTTGACATTACCCAGTTATCATCATCATTGAAATAGCCTGGTATTCGACCCAGAGGAGATTTAACTCGACTCGCACTGCCGGCATCGAAATGTCCGCTTATGGCTATTAGCGGACTCTTTCAGGAACGGTGATTTAGGTCTGCTCTACCCCTGAAAGCGGACCCTTTCACGGCAGTCGAATCAGGTCTGCTTTTAACCCATATCGGACATTAGAGATCACAGTCGACAGTTACATCTCGACCCATACGGATGGTAGCTCGATCATCGACGATAAGTCTTTCAACCGATTCAATGATGGGTCGCTAAGCACAGAACCAGCAGGCAATAGCGTGCAGCCATCTTCCGTCTTCACATCGCGAGCCACCACCGCTCCGGCTTCAATGTCTTCGATCGGAACTTCATAGGCTTTGGTTGGCGGAGGAGTGGCCTCTTGTGATCGATCTGCGGGTGGAATGATGATCGTGATGTCGGGAATCTCAATAGATCGATTACCATCGGATTCCTTAATTTCTGGCGTCTCCGCAAGGACCCGCGCCATACGATCCTTGACCGCGTCCTTACCTTCGTCTTTATGCACAAATGCGTTGCAGTCCAACGCCATGGCCGTCCCAAAGACCGCCTGCTCATCAGACCCGGTGACAACAATCACCGGCACATCACGCCGGGCGCCGCTCAAGCCGACACGGACAGTTTTCAAAAACTTTAGTCCGTTCATAGGCTCCATCATGATGTCGAGGATAATTAAGTCAGGCGGATCATCTACCAGTTTCACGAGGCCATCGGCGCCATCGGTTGCCTCAGATATTTTGGTTACGCCAATCATCGCCAGAAGCCGGCAAATCATCTGGCGCATGAACTTTTCATCATCAATGACAAGCACATGCGTTTGGCTAAAGTCAGTTGACATATTTACGTTCCCCCCAATATCACCGTTTACTCATACGTCATTGATGACCCCTGGCATCGAGTAGCAGACACCCTTGGCGACTACTTCAGAGGTCTGCCTATGACCCAAAGCGGACATTCGATGGATTGCGCTAATCGTCGTATAAGGTCGGGTACAGGCTTACCAAGTCGTGTATCTGAAAATAATCTTTGATAATCCCCTCTTTTATCAACTCCTCGTACGTTTCTTGCCACTGGTTGATGATGCCGTCAGGTGTGTCTTTATTGAAGGCTATGGCCATATACGTGCTTTCGATTTCCAAAACCAACTCTATCGCATTCACATCGATGTATAGCTTCTTGCAGTTGCCCGCGACCGTTGCGTTGCTGGCAAACCACAGATCGTTTCGACCGCCAGTCAATTTTTTGAGATTTGCCGATGGTGTCGTTGAAGCATCGAAGTTCTTGAACCCGCGATCCTCCAAATACTGCATTCCGACGCCACCCAGTTGCACACCAATTAGATAATCCTTGGCGTCTTCCAGGGTCTTTAGTTTGATTTTCCGGTCCTTCATTGCGAAGAGTCCGATTTTCTTTTCCGCGATCGGGCCGACCCATTTGAACAACTCTTCTCTTTTTTTGGAACGTGTTGTCGAAAACAATGCCGTGTTTTTCCGCGTTTCCAGGAATTTGTAGCCCCGTGCCCACGGATACACCTTGATCTCGCTTTCGATGCCCAATCTATCTCTGATCGCCCTGACAATATCGACCGCCGGCCCCTTGAGTATCTCATCCTCGACATAGTTCAAAGGTGGGTAATCCTCAGTGATAAGCGTCAGATCGTCGCCGCCAAAGGCCAAGCCGGAAGCCAGCAATAGGTTTAGAGCGGCGACACAACTTGGCAATAAACGGGTTTTGGAACTCATTGCCATTTGATCCCTCCCTCATGCACGATACCGTCACCAACTGCCATACTAGTGATTGGTGGCGCCCTGCTGCTTTCAATTATGCGCCTTACCAATTATCCGATCATAATCGCCGCTGGCCTTCAGTTTAGTCAGACCGCTGTTAAAGGCCCTAAGCACGCGCAACCCATTCTCATTTTGCTTGGATACCAGCAGGTGGTACTCGTGAGGTTTTCGAAACGATTCCTTGACGACGATCTGTTCTCGCTGAACTTTTGTCAATTCTCTATTCAAGACGTGAGCTCCAACAGGCTCACTGAGATAAAGAAAGTCGATCTTGTTCCTCAGTAACTTTTTGAACATATCAACGTAGCTTCTCGACTCTTTAATCGTTAGCTGGCCACGATCAGCAAGTTGGGCAAATTCATCGCCGATATACGACCCGATCAATATCCGAGTCCGCATGCCGGAAAAGTCCTCAGCTGATTCAAACTCGATTGGATTGTCTCGATGAAAGAAAATTTGATCCCGTTGCGTTAGTAGGCTGTCAGAGTAACGGAAGTCCACGGCTCTTTCGTCGCTGAAAACCCAGCCGGGGGTGCCGTCAAATTTTCCATTCCTCGTCATACCCATAGCTCTCTTCCAAGGCAGGAAAGTGTACTCAGCTTTTATGCCTTCGATTTCAAAAGCGCGGCTGACAACTTCGAGAACAGGGCCATACTCCGGGAGAGTTTCTGAAATGAATGGCTTCCACTCGCCCACGGCAAGTTTAACGACTTCTTCGGCCTTTGTTGGTGCTGATAGGTGCAGTTGTGCAACCACCGCCGCCACTATTGCGAAGACGAAAGGCCGCCTCAGTTTATCAAAAAACGACATTTCAGTTCCTTGTCAAAGGGGCGCCGGATATCACATCTAAACCTTGGACAATTTCTTACAAATTCATTGCTTCAGTTTTCAGGCTCAACGGGCCTCAAGTCTATAGAATAATTACAGGGGAACCGAAGAATGTCCGCTTATGGCTATTAGCGGACATGTAGCGGATGGGTGAAACATGTCCGCTCTTACCCCGAAAACGGACATTCTGAGGGTAGTCGGAAAGAGTCTGCTTTTGACCCAAAGCGGACATCGGAAAATTTTGCAATTTTGTGCAACGGGACTATCTGTATTGATATTGTGCTAAATTCGCTTCTTGCAATCGTAGCAATTCCAATCTGATTTCAGTCAGCAATTCCACGAGCGAGAGCCTCGATCTTCTTATGAATGTCCAGGGGAGCGAATGGTTTAGAAATATAGCCGTCAACACCTTCATGCTTGGCATCCAAGACGTCGGTTTGATCAACCTTCGCGGTCAGCATGACAAAGCGGCTTCTGCAATTAATGGCGCGAAGTTGCCTGAGAAGTTCGAGCCCGTCCATCTCGGGCATCATCCAGTCGCAAATGATGAAATCGAAGGACGTTTCCGGTTCCATTAAGATTTCCAGAGCCGCAGCCCCATTCGCTGCCATAACGATTCTTTTGAATCCCATATCTTTCAAAATGAGCTCGATCATGTTTCGGATCAACATTTCGTCATCGACGACTAAGACGTTGAGTTTGCTGTATTTGGCTTGCTGCGTGCTTGGCAAATTAGCCTCTATCGGTCAAATTCCATGCTGGCCCGAGTTGGTCCAGTCAGACTAATCAGACTCAAGAAATCTTATCGATCTCCACCTGAAGACGCGCTTTCATATCTTCAGGACTCAAGCCTTTGTTTAAATAGTCCTTCGCCCCCGCCAGGATACAATCCTCGGCGACGAAGGTGTTGTCGACTGAAGTCAGCATCACCACTTGGGCGTCCGGGTCAATTTTAAGAATAGCTTTTAACGTATCGATGCCATTCTTGATTGGCATCTCAATATCTAGAAGCGTCAGGTCGGGCCGTTCCGATTTAAACAACTCGACACCGTCTGCCCCGTTCTCCGCTTCGCCAGCGACTTCGCAACCCAATGATGTCAGCAACGCTTTTGTCAGCGCTCGTACAGAGTGCATGTCATCGATTACAATTACCTTGGGCATTTGCCTCTCCGATGTGTCTATTGCCTCTGAAAAGCCTACCGTCGTCACGGCATCCATTTTTCCATCAAATTCTCAAATCCAAGATCTATGAGGCTATCACAGAACTGTTGCGATGGCTCCTGAAGCCTGAACTTATACCCTCCCGCCTCCAGTTCGCTCGAACAAGAAATGAGCACTTGAACGCACGGCGTCGTGACTCGCTCCACCTTAGAAGCCCCGACGATGATGTCGCGTGACCCATTGATCATCGCAGCAAGCAAGTCGCGAAGATCACCTGCAACACTTAAGTCGGATATTGCCTCAAGCTCAATTGCTGCTACATCGGGTTCGATATTCACCTGGAAACGATCCCTTATGGCATCATCGATCGAAACATCTCCCGAAGGCTGAGGTTCGGTCGTAGCGTCAGAAGTTCCTCCAACCGACGTCAGCGCTCGCAACTGAACGGCAACATCTTTCCATTTACTCTCTCCCGCCTCTTCTCCTCCTTGTGCCGCTTCCACAAGTTCAATGAGAATATCGTTGGCATGGACCAGAACCCCGACGGAACCGTCTGTTAGGGAAATGCTCTCGTCACGAACCCCGCCCAAGGTCGATTCAAATACGTGGGCGAAATTGACAATTTCCGTAAGTCCCCAGGGGCCACCCCCACCCTTGACGGAGTGAACTGCCCTGAAGATCGCATTAATCTCGTCCGGATCAATGTCGTCTAGGTTTGCCTCGAGGCGGGCAAGCCGACTTCCGGAATCTGAGAGCAATTCAGCGCATTCCTGGAAGTACAACTCCCTTACTTCCGCCAGCGCAGGATCCAATTCTTCAACCATCAACGACCCAAGTTTCAATGTTATCGTTTTCCAACAAGTTCTCCCATCACGTTCTCAATATCGCCCTCAACATTCCCAGTACGAATAACCCGCATGCCATCTGGCAGCCCTTGCGCCAACTCGCCCGCATCAGAGGAGCCGGTAAGTAAACAAAATCGAAGGTCGGGTAATTTGGAAACCGACATCAATGCTCGGCCCAAATCTACGCCCCCCATTTCATTCATTTCAACTGACGAAATCACGAGCTCCGGCCGTTCGATAACCGCAATCCGAAAACCATCAAACGCGGAATCGGTTTTCGTTACCGTGCATCCGCTGTCGACCAAGTAAAACTCGACTAGCTGGCGAAGAGAATATGCGGGTGTGACTAGCAAAACGCGCAAGTCTGACTTTACCAGCTTTTCTTTTTCCAGTGGCTGTTTATGTGGCAGTTCGGAAACAATTTTCTCCGAATCGTCGTCATCAGGGTTCACACCCGAGTCGACCGTTTGCCTTACAGCATCCAAATAGATTTGGACTCCGGACAATTGATCGTCCGGCCATTCACCTCCATCTTCAAGATAGGTCTCCAAATGGTGACAGATGACACTAACGACGGGAAACTGAAACGTTCCGCCCATCCCCTTCAAGCTGTGCAGTTCTCCAAGAAACTGTATTCTTACTGCGGAATCGCTCGAGCGTTCCTCCCACATTTCGTTAAGCATCGTATCGAGATCGTCTAACTTCTGGGTAGCTGTCTCCAAAAAACTTTGGCGAAGCTGCTCGAAAATTGCATCGATTTCTTCTGGCTGTGCGTCAGACATTCTCAGCGTCCCACCAAATCAGCGTTGCAAACCTACGGTCTTTTGATCATCTCTTCCCACATGCATCCAATATTGCCTGAGGGATGTCAGGGAGCGGTAATTGGTGCTGAACTGCGCCGATCTCAAAGGCAACCCGAGGCATGCCGTAGATCACTGCCGTCTTTTCGTCCTGACCAAATGTGACGCCGCCTGCATCGCGAAGTTTCAACATCCCGTTCGAGCCGTCCTTGCCCATTCCGGTCAGAATAAGTCCAATAGTCTTGTCCCCCAAGACTTCCGCCGCCGAGGAGAACAATACGTCTACCGAGGGCCGGTGACCAGAAATGGGCGGGCCATCGTCCACCTTGCAAACGTAGTTTTCACCGTCCCAGCCTATCTCCAGATGGCAGTCGCCAGGCGCGATGTACATATGCCCAGGCACAATTTTCTCCCCATTGCGGGCTTCGGAGACTTGAATGGCCGCCGACGCATTAAGTCGACTTGCAAACCGTCCCGTAAATTCACTCGGCATGTGTTGAGTGAGTAGAATTGGAGGGCTTTCCTTCGGAAGCCGGCGAACCAGAAAACTGACAGCTTCAACACCACCGGCCGATGCGCCTACAACGACAATTTTGTTATTTGGTGCGTAATTTAGTGCGGTCACCGCCGGTGATTGGCTGGGCGCTTGAAGCCAGCGACGTCTATTGCGCAAATTCGCGCCAGACGCGGCCTTCACCTTTTCGACAATATCGTCAGCCTTCTCATTTAGTGAAGTATCGATATTGATCTTCGCCTTGGCGACAACATCGACTGCCCCTATTTCGAGGGCTTTGATCGTTGCATCCGAGTTTGCCTGCGTATATCCAGAGACCATAATGACGGGCATCGGGCGAAGAGACATGATTTTTTCTAAGAATGACAAGCCGTTCATTCCCGGCATCTCAATATCCAAAGTTACAACGTCCGGATCGAGAGCTTTGATTTTCTTGCGTGCGATTTGAGCGTCGGGAGCCGTTCCGACAACCTGAATTCCAGGATCGTCGGACAAAATTGACGTAAGCATCTCTCGCATTAGCGCCGAGTCATCGACGACGAGAACTCGAACTGGCGTCACCAATTGCCTCCTCACTCAAAGAGCTCCACGTCACCGCCCACAGATGCATTTGCGAGCCTGGTTCGGAATTTTGATTCCTGCTCGAAAATCTTCGCGTCTACCGGATGATCGAGGATCCTTCTAAAAACTTTTCCGGTTGCGGGAAAATAGTGAATTCGACGCGGCCGATTACCGCCCAAATCCTTAGCCGCAACCGCTAGACCTTCTGTTTCCATATATCTTTCAACAAACGCGGTATTCAGGTGGCCAATGGATTTTCGGCCCATCACGATATTCGCACCGCCGAAGATTTTGATCTCCAGGCGATCGCGTTTGCAACCGGTTGCCAAAACTTCGTTGATAAGAACCTCCATGGCGTAGGTTCCATATCGCATCGCCGCGCTGATCTCCTGCCAGCGATCAATCTTCGAGTCCGGGAGCATGAAATGGTTCAGCCCACCAATACCTGTCACAGGGTCCCGTACACATGCCGCAATGCAGGAGCCGAGGATTGTCACCAGCATCTCTTCTTTGTCCTGAGTGACGTAATGGGTGCCGGGTAAAATTCGTACGACAAGCGCTTCGTAACGCGGATCATAAAACCGGTGGAACGTTTCGTTCTGAACCACGCCGTTATCAGCTCTTGGAATATCTTCTCGCAATACTTTACTCACAGGGCTCTCCGGTACGTTGTCGGTCCGGCCCGTTCGAAGCGGTCACCCAAATCAAGCAGGGTTTCCGAACTTCCGAGGTAAAGCCAACCTCCCGGCCGCAAGAGGTCAAAGAACCGGGTTATCAGCGTACGCTTTGTCTCTGGATCAAAATAAATCATGACGTTGCGACAGAAGATAACGTCAAACAGGCCAGTCATCGGCCACTCGCCGATCAGATTGAGTTGCTTAAACGCTATCAACGAACGCAGGTCGTCAGTCACAAGCCATCTGTCACGCATTGGGCTGTCCGGCGGCATTAGGTGTTTCATTCGTCTTTCCGGAGAAACATCCTTGATGGATGCTGACTCGTACTCACCCTTCGCTGCGGCATCCAGCATTCCCGTATCCAAATCTGTCGCCAGGACCCGAACGTTCCAGTCCTTGATGCCTGGCGTTTCAAGCAAAGATATTGCGATCGAATAAGGCTCCTCGCCCGAGGAGCACCCCGCCGACCATATTCGCAACCGAGAACTGCGTTCTGCGCGTAGGAAATCTATGCAGCTTGGAAGAGCTATCTCGGCGAAGTGATCAAACTGCTGCGGCTCCCTGAAGAACCGAGTCAAGTTGGTCGTCAATGCGTTGATCAGATGTCCGATTTCGGATTCGCCATTTTCGCCATTCAGGATGCGAACGTATTGCTCAAAAGAAGACATGCCGAGTTGGCGAAGCCGACGGGACAAGCGCGCATACACCATATCTTTCTTGTGATCGGCGAACATGATGCCCGTTCGATCCGAGACAAGCTCCGACAGATAACGAAAATCCTCTGCCGTAAAGGGAAATTCCCGTTCAAGTTCTGCTGTCGCCGGCACCTGTTTTCCCTTACCGCTGATTGAGCGCATTCATTTAACCGATTTGATCACCACCATTTGGATCGCCGGATCAGAACTCTTCCCAGCCAGAATCGTCACCTGTCGTGAATCGCCATGACTCATTTCCGGCAGATTGGTTCTTCCTATTCGATATGGTCTTGTTGGCCCCGCCAACTGAAGAACGGGACCCTTGTTTAGCGGGCGGCAATTTCTCAGTGTCGTTCGTCTGGCCGGTGTCGAAGAATGCCGTCGAGTCACGCATAATGCCCGCTTGCTCTTCGAGCGCACGGGTAGAGGCGGTGTTTTCCTCAACAAGGGCGGAGTTCTGTTGAGTCATCTCGTCCAATCTGGAAATTGATGAGTTGATCTCCTGAATACTCGTAGCTTGTTGAGTGCTGCCAACAGCGATTTCAGAGATGAGATCGGAAACTTCGCTGACTGACATAACTATTTCCTTCAGCGCTTCGCCCGTATTGCCAACCAATTCGACACCGGTTTTAACCTCGGATTCACTGCCAATGATTAAGTCCTTGATCTCTTTCGCCGCATCGGCGGACCGGCGTGCGAGTTTCCCGACTTCGGCGGCCACGACGGCGAACCCCTTGCCCGCATCCCCCGCCCGCGCCGCTTCAACAGCAGCATTCAAGGCCAGAAGATTTGTCTGAAATGCGATCTCGTCGATGACGCCGATAATGTCCGAAATTTCGCGGGAGGATCCCTCAATCTTTATCATTGCCTCGACGGCTCTAGCAACCACGTCGCCACCCGCGTCCGCGCGCACGCGCAGATCGGACGCAATTCTGTCGGCATTCTTTGCGTTTTCGGAATTTTGAGTAGCCGTCGATGCCACCTCTTCCATCGTAGCCGCTGTCTCCTCGATACTTGCCGCCTGTTGCTCCGTCCGTCCGGCCAAATCAGAACTGCCCATAGATATTTCCTTTGAAGCATTTGCCACTTCGGAGGCGGCAAGCGACGTGGAACTCGTGGTTTCGCGTAGGCGGGACATGGCGGTATTGACGTTTTTTACAAGATCGCCGAACACGCCGCTGTATTCCGACTCGATTTGACGCGTTAAATCTCCTTCCGCAAGCGCCGCCAACGCGCGCTGGACATCTGATAAAGCGTTCTCGACCGTTGTCGCCAGTGAGTTCATGGACCCGGCTAATCCTGACAAAAACTTGTCATCTATATCCGTCGATAATCTTTGTTCGAGATTGCCCTGCGTTACGGAGGAAACCATGACGTCGACCGCCTCCTGCATCCGCCGGCTCTCAGTGTTATTCGTCCATTCTACGACCGTTCCGATCCGTTTTCCCCCATCCATTATGGGAGTTGCGACGAAGCCAAAGACCTGATCGCCAACCTGTATTTCCGTGTTATGTGGTGACCGCAATCCCGCCAATATGTTACGCTGGTGTGATATATCCTGATGAAATTCATCCATATTCCTGCCAATCAATTGATTGGCCACGAAATTCGGTAAGGCGACGCGAATATCGGCTTCCACTTTGCGAAACATCTCGGCCATGGTTTGGTTCATATATATGATGTTGTAATTCTCGTCTGCCACCATCACGTTCGTGGAAGCACTCTCAAGCGCCGAAGTGCGTTGAATTGACTCATTGGTGGCAATCCTGCCGAAGAACCACGCCACGAACAGTCCAAAAATGGTCAAGCCGCCTATCAAATAATTGGTTAACTGGACCAAACTTTCGTTTTCTGCCCGCCGGACGACCATCAAACTAGTTTCCTCGTCCTGAAATGCACGATTGATCTGTCGGAATTTGTCGAAGAACTCCTTGCCTTTCGCTTGGCCGACTAGATCCGCCATGTCGATCATGCTCTTGGACTTGCTGATGACGCGCCTGAGAGAAATGTTCGAATCAGCGATCTCGGATTTCCATTCATTGATGACGAGTTCAATTTCACTTAGCAGTGCCACTTGTGACGGATTGTCCTCCACCTTCAGGCTCAGATTGTCGAATAATCCTTTGAGCGATTGCACGCCGGTATTGAAGGGTTCCAGAAATTCATCTTTGCCGGTGACCATAAAGCCACGCATTCCGGTCTCCATATCGACAGCAGCGGCTAGTATTTCGGAAATTCGTTCCAGCACAACGTTGGTGTGAGTGACCCAAGCTTCTGATTCCTTATACGCGTCGAGAAATTCTTCAAATTTGATCGTGGGGCCGCCGGTCGCCAGCTCCGTGCGAATTTTCGATCTAGCTAGATCCATGGCGGCTTGCCGCTTTTTCAGAAGACCCCTTTCCACAACGAGGAACTTGTTGATCAAGTTGCGGAACCGATCGAAGAAAACCTTTCCTTCGCCTTTGCCGACCTGGCTCGCCAGGTCATACATAGTCAATGATTTGGAGATTTGACGGCGTAACTCGATAGTGGGTTCGGCGGCGAGCTTCTTCCATTCGCGCAGCACCTGGTCTATCTCTTCCAGTCGTCTGATCTGTTTAGGGTTGTCGCCGACTTTCTGCTTCAGACTACTGATAATCCTGAAGACCTGTTCCGTGCCGAAATTGTAGGGCTCGAGGAATTGATCTTCACCGGCCAGCAGGTAGCCGCGAAGGCCGGTTTCCATATTGACGGCGGCAGCGAGGATGTTGTTCGATGCCGCGATCACCTCTTGTGTGTGATCGACCCAGTTGTATGTCTTATCGACGTTTCGGATGCTTACGAAGGAGACAATTCCGAGAGTGGCAAGCAGGATCACTGGAAGGAAGACTCCCAACAAGATCTTCTGTTTAGTGGTCAAATCAGAAATTCTTAAGCTTCGTCCGGTCATTGTTTCCTCCGTCTGTCGCCATCAACATCGCCAGGGATCCTTTCCCTGCCATGTTCGCGAACATGCCAAATCGTCAGGTTCATTCTTTACCTTCGTGAAACACTCCAAAATCGCCTCCGAGATCGTAATGACCCGATCCATCATCCATCCTCATCTGGTTCCGTCCCGACCTTCATGGACTGGGCCTGCTCGGCGGTATTTCGCATTTCAGATGGGTCGAACAAACGCTCCACATCGACGATGGCCACCATTCGATCATCCGCGGTCGCTAACCCCGCGAGGAATTCCTCTGCAACCATGAGATCTGTTTCCGGCACCGCACTGATTTCAGATTCGTTAAGCGCAAGTATCTCGGAAACAGCGTCAACCAATACTCCGACGAGCCGATCATCGACCAAAACTACGATGATGACATGAGTTGGCGTTGCTTCCGTTAACCCCATACCGAACTGGCATCGGAGATCGAATACGGGAACAATAATGCCCCGAAGGTTGAGAACGCCTCTCACGTATTCGGGCGTATTCGGCAACTTCGTTACTTCCGTCCACCCCTTGATTTCACGGACGGCGAGTATGTCGACACCGTATTCTTCTTCACCCACTCTGAATGCAATGAATTGAGAGACGCCATCAGTCGACAATTCTTCCATCACTCTAAGCGATCCGAAATCCTCCCCTTCGACTCGCACCGGCAATTTTCCGTTATCTGAAGGCGGCTGATCAATTGGGCTCATGCATGAACCTCCGGTTCGGTGCCGGATACTTGGCCGCTTCTAGTTTTAGGTATCTTTTTTGATCGAAACAATACGTTCAATCCTTCCACATCGAGAATAAGTGCCACTTTGCCGTCACCGAGAATTGTCACGGCGGATATTCCCTCCAGTCGAAAGAAATTTTCTTCCAGGCTTTTGATGACAACTTGGCGTTGCCCCAGGAGTTCGTCACCTAAGATACCGATGATCCTGCCACTGTCGGTTTCCGCAAAGATTACCAGTGCGGAACAAGGATCGATAATTGCACCTGACACCCCTAACAGTTTGTTGAGATGTATCAGTGGGACATACTCGTCGCGGAATTGAATGACCTGAGTACGGTCCATCAACGTCTTGAGATCCTCAGGGGCCGGGCGCATGCTTTCAACAATACAAGCGGTCGGCAGAATGTATTTTTCATTGCCAACCCGAAGGACCATTCCGTCCATGACGGCCAACGTTAACGGCAGGGACATGATGAAACGCGTTCCTTGGCCGGGAGCGGATTCGACGGTGACTCGGCCGCCAAGATCCTGAACGCTCCGCCGAACCACATCCATTCCGACACCACGTCCGGAAACGTCACTCACCTCATGCGCAGTAGAGAAACCAGCGGTGAATATGAGGTCGTCAATTTCATCCGGAAGCAAATCGGCGTCCGGCCTGACCAATCCTTTGTCTACTGCCTTTTGAAAGACCAATTGGCGGTCAATTCCGGCTCCATCGTCGGCAACCTCTATAACTATTCTGCCGCTCCGGTGCGATGCGGCCAAAACTATTTCGGCGTCCTCGCTCTTGCCTGCAGCGGCACGAGCATTTGCGGACTCGATGCCGTGGTCAATTGAGTTTCGTATCATGTGCGTAAGTGGATCGGCGAGCAGTTCAATGACTGTCTTGTCGACTTCCGTTTCCTCGCCAATCATCGTCAGTCGTACAGTCTTGCCGAGCGAGCGCGACAGCTCGCGAACCAGCCTCGGCATACGGGCGAATACCGATTTCACCGGCTGCATCCGGATCGCCATCACGCTTTCCTGAAGATCGCGCATGTGCGAGCTAAGTGTTTCTATCCCGCGCAACATCATGTCGTCGTCTTCGATCCGGGACGCGCCCGAATATTGCTCCAACATCGCCTGGGTGATCACCAACTCTCCAACCATGTTGACAAGCTTATCGACCCGGTCCAAATCGACCCGGATTGAAGCGATTTTCGGCGTCGGTGAAAGTTGCGGAACGCCGGGTTGTCGACTCGCGGTCGGCGGCGTCGATTTTGCGGCCGGTGCCGGCGGTTCATCCTTTGATGTTTGGGCGCTGACGGGTTGCTTGATCTCTGATGGCAATGTGACGTCGCCGGTATCTACGTCGCTGTCGACCTGACCAGCGGCGTCTTCCGCGAGGTTGATCCGCAAATCGCAATCGTCAATGGCAAACTCAAACACATCCTCGATCGCGGACGCCGATTGTTCCGTCGTCAACTCAAACTTCCACGCCAGGTAAGCTTGATCCGGTGTCAGTTCAGAGAGCCGTGGCAGTTTAGATATGTCGACCTTCGTGGCAAGCTTGCCAAGAGTGCGCAGCTCGCGGATGAGGGGCAGAGGGTCGTTTCCGGTCTCGAAGAACATGAGCGAAGGCGTGAACTCTACTCGATACATTTCTTGCATTTGGCCCGCCGCCACCGGTTCGGGGTCTGAGCGCGAGGAACCGACATCGTCATCAGGTTTTAGGTCTGCGAACCCTTCGAGCTCTGTGACAATCTCTTGCCATTTCTGGTCGGTGGGCACCTTGTTTTCTTGCGCGGCGCTAATCATTCCAGCGAGAGTGTCGCGGGCTAATATTAAGCAATCCAATACTTCGCCGGAAACGGTTAAAGTTCTGTTCCTCAAACGGTCGAGCACAGCCTCGAACGTATGGGAAAAGGTAACGATATCTTCAAAGCCGAATGCTCCGGCGCCGCCTTTGATCGAGTGAATGGACCGAAATAATTCCCCCAGTTCGTCTGTGGCGTCGCGACCGGGCACGTTTCGCATCATGTCGAGCTGGGTTTCAGCGATGGCAAGGCGTTCGGCGCACTCATCAAAATACGTCGCTTTGAACCTCTCTACTTTCTCCGATTTGATCTGGTCGGTCATTGAGTATCCAGACAGTTTTTAGACACAAACCTTGTTGGCGGCCTGAACCAACCTATCGGGATCGAATGGTTTTTCGATCCATCCTGTGGCGCCGGCCATTTTTGCTAAGTTCTTGGTGCTCGCCTCGCGCTCGGTTGTCAGGCAAAGTATGGGCGTAGCGAGGTGAACAGGGTCGGCCCTAAGTTTTTTTGTCAGTCCAATCCCGTCCAAATTCGGCATATTGAGGTCGGTAATAACGAGATCGACCCGTTCGCCCGCCAGAACCGCAAGCGCGTCCTCGCCGTCGACGGCTTCGAGAACGTCGAAACCAGCATTGTTCAACGTATACGAAACCATATCCCGCATAGTCGCAGAGTCATCTACGATCAGCACACGGCGCTTCAACACACCCTCCCGATCAAAGACAGAAAAAAATCCCCCGTTAACTTCTATCTGACTATTGTAGGCACACTGACTTCCGCACCTTCATTATCTTGATGGCTTTCTAACAAGATAACCATCAGATTCTATTCGCTATTTGGTCGCTCTACCAGAACGGGCTGATGAATGACAGATGAACGGAGATTAACACTCCGCGTGTGGAACCTCCGGGGCGTCACAGATTGGACTAGGCAAACAAATAGGATTGGTCTCAGTCGCCCACCCCCATATGCCCGATTGCACATTACGCCGTTAAACTTATTTTCACCTTTGTTGCCGATAAGTCGGCGATGGATTCTTTTGCGGGGAGAGGGTCAGATACTTGCGCAACAACTAAATCGAGAGCGGCTTGTTAAGGTGCTCGCGCTTGCCGATTCCAATCAGGACGGTGAGGCGATGGCTGCCATTCGGACGGCAAAAAGCCTGATGTCGCACTCCGGCCTTTCCTTCAAAGACCTGCTTTATCAGATGCCAGAGCCGAATGGCTGGCTTGAAACAGAAAACAATGTGACTAAGGCGTCACCGGACCTGTCGGCTCTACGTAATTTGCTGCGCCAAAAAACAAAAGAAGCGGAGGAGTACAGTGATGTCATCCGTGAGCTTCATCAGCAGATATCCGTCCTTCAGTCCGCACTTGACAAGAAATCCAACGAAGCCACAGGATGGAAGGATCGAGCCTGGAAAATTCTTTGGGAAAACGACGAAGACCTTATGCAATCCAAAAAAGATTAACGTCCCTTTCTTGAAGCGCCGAATACATTAATATTAGATATTGATTAGAAATCTAGAGGTGAGCTTATTTGATCGGCTTCCTACGTTGCGAATCCGTCGTTAATCGGTGGTCAAATGGAATTTCCTGAGTTCAAAGAAAGCAGACGAGGCAAGTTCATTCTCGCGGCCGACGACCAGGAATCGGTTCGTCGGCTCATGGGACTCGTCTTTGATCGTGCGGGTTTTAACGTGGAATTCTTCGAAGACGGCGCCGACCTTATCGAGTATCTGCGGATAAATCGCGGCAAAGTAACGCCTGACGCAATTGTCCTCGATATCGAGATGCCTAAATTGAATGGTTATGATACGTGCCGCGCGATCAAGCAGGATTATCCTGAGATTACGGCGCCGATCCTCTTTTTCACGTCCGTTGATTCAGTCGACAGTCACAAACTGGCGCTTCAAGTCGGTGCCGACGAATACATCATCAAGCCGTTCCAGCCCGACAAACTTGTTGAAGTGCTCGATGATTGGTCGGCGAGAACGACAGCATGGGACAGCAGCCAAGTCACTCACGATACAAGCCGCCAAGACCGGCTAGTCATGACAGCCTACGAAAACGAAGCGGCGAGCAAAATGATCTCGTTGGCGTTGGAGAAAGCCGGATTTTCCGTCGACGCCTACGAGAACGGTGCCGGCCTTCTCATTGCCTTGGAACAGGCCCATCCAAGCGTCATTCTTCTCGACGTAAACATGCCTGAAATGAACGGGTTTGAAACCTGCGATAGGATTCGTAAGGAATTTATCGATTTGACCGCGCCCATTTTGCTTTCAACCAATAGCAAGACTGACGATAGTTTGACGCGATGCGAGATTGTCGGGGGTAACGGATTTTTCCCGAAATCGCTGAGCCCTGAGAAACTCGTGGATCGGGTGGAGAAGTGGTCAAAGATTCAGATCGAGATTTGATGGTCGGTGTTGCATCCATGAGCATGCAGCTCGGCTGCGATTAATTTCCACTCCTCCCCCAATGGCACACGTATCCTTGGCCCCCCGGCAGTGCCGGTCCGCCTTGTTTCACACCCGACCGCAAAAACTACTGCGCCGTCTTGCTTGATTTGTAGATGGCGGCTTCCTTAGCCATACAACGCAGAGCCACGACCCTTTTGTGGGTCTGTTCCACGTATTTACTAAGTTTGGCGCCCTTAAGCACCAAACCATCGCTGGTAACGGCGCTAGAACCACGACCGTAAATATCTTGCAACTTCACCAACCGCCTCGTCCACTTTTCGATATAGGGGGTCCAATCACCTTCATACTTGCGGGTAACATATCCCGCGATGTCCTCATGGGTCTTGAACTTCCACCATTCGACTAGGGGAATGGGTTCACACTTAGTTTCCAGCACCCAGCCGTAACCCAACACTTCGGCCATAGGCTTGGGGGTGGGATCTTCCTCGGGTGGTGGTGTAGCCTCAGTTAGCGGACTTTCCAGGTTGACAACCGTGACTTTCTCTTTCGGCTGAGTGATTGGCCCCGGCGTCACCAGTTGAGCCGCCGGGGTCTCCGCTAGCTTGGCGACTGGGGCCGGTTTGGGCGCGACTGGCTCCGGCGCCTGTAGCGGTGCAACTACTTGTGTCGTGGTTTGGGGAGTACCGTTCATCGCCGTCCGCGTGACAGTCCAATATACAGCGCCTCCGGCAATGACTACCGCTACGGTGGCGAGCGTAATCGCTACGGACAAACCGGGACCTCTCCTCCGGCGATCCCGGCGGTCACCCTTTACATCATCTCGCCATCGGTTGTCTCCGCTAACCGATGGCAACTCACCCAGGAGCACCGCCGGTTGCTGCCCACCCGTCGCTGGGGGCACACCCGTTCCGCCTGGAGACGCGGCGGCGGCGCCGGTCGCAGCCCGGCTCAATACGTTGCGGATACGCATGACCAATTCTCGCGGATCATAAGGCTTGGTCACATAGTCGTCGGCACCCAGTCCAAGGGCCATGATCCGGTCGTCGGTCCCTTTGCGCGCCGTCGCAACAACGATGGGAACCGACGATCTACTCCTAACCTCCTGCGCCAGGGTCAGTCCATCGCCATCAGGAAGCCCCAAGTCGAGCACAATCAGGTCGATGCTGGCTTGTCCAAGAACGCGGGACATCTCCTTACCGGACCCGGCAAGACTGACTTGAAAACCCTCATTCTTCAGGTGGAGTGCCAGGAACGATTGGATCATCTCGTCGTCTTCGACAATTAGGATGTGCTGTGTCATCGTTTTCCTGCGGGTCCTGAGATGGCATCAGGAGCGCGCGTAAATGTCACCGGGCAGGTTCTATGCCTGTCGTCCGCGGTCCGTGTCTAGTTGTCATGTCCATCGTGGTCATCCTTGTGGCGACCGCAATTCCCGTGAACCGAAGTCGATCAGAAATACTGACTCTCCCAGACATCTTTTATGCGGTTGCAAAGCTGCGTGGGATCGAAGGGTTTGGCGATTACTTCCAGAGCGCCCAGATCTTCGTAGTGGGCGATTTCCTCGGGCTGCACTTTAGCGGTCAGGAATATTGCAGGCACTAGCTCAAGTCCGGGAATTTTACGCATTTCGGTCAGAGTTTGAGGCCCATCCATTCCCGGCATCATGACATCCAGCAAGAAAAGGTCGGGGCCAAAATCGGCGACTTTCTCAATGGCCTCGGGACCAGAACTGCAGACCAGGAGGGTATATTCGCCGAACGCTTGTAGGGCTAACCGAACCACCGCTCGGATATCCAGATCATCCTCCACATAGAGTATTTTTTTCAGTTCTTCGGCCAAAATTTTTTCGCCCTTCGTGTGAGGGACACCATTCGCGTAGCATAAACGATTATGTATAGAGACCAGAAGCACTATGTAGGGGTGGATTTGAATGCCTATTTAAGAAACACCTTCGGGGCTGTCCCAAAAAACACGCGTTCACATCGCCTTCATACGACTGCAATACGTTTTCGGTATGGTCGAATTGATTGGAAAGGTTCGCCCCCCTGAACCAACCCTGAGAAATAGTTCTCCCAAATTGGAACTTGTCGGGCCATGCGCGGCCCGGCTCCTTTTTCCCCTCTGGATAATATGTGCCGGAGCCTCACAGGGCGTCGTAACAGCAGTTAACATCGCTGAAGCCGACTGTTCATACTGCGTTAAGGTTAGGCAGGCATACGACGGTGACAACTTCAGTTTGGGAATACGTACATGATGCTCACCGATATTATCCTTACAAGCCTGTCCTTGATGATTGCCGCCGCCTGTTGCCTCGCTCTTTACACCGCTTGGCGGTATCTGAGACGGAAACATGATTATAAGAGAACCCTCGCAAGAAATTGGGTCTTTACCACAAAGTGAAACTTGCTCCTCCCCGTAAAGAACAATACCCCTCCGAAAATTAGGCTGGACCCTCGGAGGCAACCCTGAGACGGAAACACACCTAATCCAAGTCAATGACCGGCATACCGTTGTAGGACCGTGGCATTTTAGGAGATTTGCGCGATCCACTGAACGTCCGCTTTCGGGTGTAAAGCGGACGTAACTCGGCAGGCGGCGGAATGTCTGCTAATAGCCAAAAGTGGAAGTCGTGCTATTGACCTATTGTGTGAAGAAATTGCGAAGCGCATCGGCGCAAGCTATTGGCTCTTCTTCCGCGACAAAGTGACCGCAGTCCAGACGCAACTCACGAACATCGTCGGCCCACTTTTTCCATATCTCTAGTGGTGATCCGTCTGTGTATTTGCTGCCCCAAGGCACGAAAACCGGGCACGTAATTCTCTTACCTGCCGCCCGGTCTTCCTTGTCATGCAAAAGGTCTATCGTTGCACCTGCACGATAGTCCTCAGCCATCGCCGCCAAGACAGAGGGCTTGCGAAAATGTTCGGTATAATGAGCCACGGCATCGTCGTCCAAAGCATTGGGTTCTCCGGCCCATCGGTTCAGAAGATGGTTCAGAAAAAAGTCCGGATCGCCCCCGATTAGCTTTTCCGGGATGGGGGCGGGTTGCGCCAAAAACGGCCAATGAAAGGCGCCAATCGCGACTTCCATATCCATCAGTTCCCAAGTGTCCAGCGTAGGGATCGTATCGAGGCTCGCTAGACGCAGAACGCGGTCCGGGTGATCAAGGGTGAGCCGGTAAGCGACCCGAGCGCCTCTATCGTGTCCAGCAAGGAAAAAACGCTCGTGGCCGAACTCCGCCATAACCGAGACCATGTCGTTTGCCATCGTGCGCTTAGAATAGTTCAGATGTTCCGGGTCGGGAGGAGGGCCAACACTATCGCCGTAACCCCGCAGATCAGGGACTACCAGAGAGAAATCAGCCTTGAGCAATGGCGACACGGCATGCCAAATCACGTGAGTTTGCGGATAGCCGTGCAACAACAGCAATGCAGGCCCTTCACCGCCGAACACCACATTGATTTCGGCATCTTCAACGGCAACTGTTTTCCGTTCAAAGCCGTCAAACATCGCCAAATTCCCCTTCGCCGTGTTTCGATGGCAAAGCGCCAACATGATTGTAGGGTGTTAGCACGCTGACTTATGAACGACATATAGCGAACCGGAGTGCAAGCTACGAGCGGTAAGTCCTAGAGTGACAAATGTCCGCTTTGGGTCAATAGCAGACGTTTTCTGACTGCCGCGAGAATGTCCGCTTTCAGGGGTAAAGCGGACCTAAATCACGAGGTGGCTAAATGTCCGCTAATAGCCAATAGCGGACATTGACTGCATTATGGAATCCCATCACTCTTGAGTGTGTCATGAATAATTCATCTGATTTTCGTATCCTCTACATTGAGGATGAGCTGCCGCTTTGTGATCTCTTCAAGATGGCAGTTGGTTCGTCCGGCTATTCAATAGACGTCGCCCATAATGGAAAAGACGGCTTGGCACTATGTGCCGAGCACCAATACGACGTTGTGGCCATCGATTATCAACTCCCCGACATGACCGGGATTGATATCATCCGGAAGCTCCTCGCCGATGATCCCGATCTTCCAATACTTATGGTGACAGGCAAGGGTGACGAGCGAATCGCTGATGAGGCGATGGCGCTCGGCGTCGCTAACTATGTGATTAAAGGCGACGAGAAGGTATATCTCGAACTCATCCCAGACATCATCGACAGCCTCCTCGAACAAGCCGAGCGAGGACAAAAGCAACTTGGAGCCAATAGGGCAGTCAAAGATTTATCCCTACATTTTGGTAAATCGCAATTCAGGAGTTCGATTTTGGCTGGGCTCAGCCTTCTGCCAACGAAAGCGTGAATGTTGACGGCCACCGAACAAAAGACGCATGGCGTGTCGTAAGGTGTAGCCCATGACAGCCTACAAGCGTTTCGATGTCACCGCATTTCTTCCAAATACAGAAAGCAGACCTGCTGCACCCGCTGCAACTGCTGCACGTTCGCTTGTTGTACGTGGTTTATCCAGATTTGCAGCAAATGCAGCAAGTGCAGCAGGGAGTGGTCAGGAAGAGTGTCGTTTACAAACCAACGATCCGCGACAGTTTGAAGAACGTGCTGCCATCATCGAATTCGATGCCGGTGTCCCCCGCGAGTGGGCGGAGGGCTTCGCCCAGCTATGCACCATGCCCCGTCACCCCGACTTCACGGAAGAACGATGGAAGACGTTGATCGACGATGCAGGTATTTTTCTTGACCGTTGGGCTGTCCAGGTAGCTGCTCTGGGCTGGGCGACACGGGAAGTGTTCGGCGTCGGCTCAAACAAGCCTGATGCCCGTTTGGACCTCAAGGGCCTCGTACCGCTCATTGGTGGCAACAAAATCGTAATGGCTAGCGGCGAAAGCGTTGCCATTCAAACACCGACAGGCAATCGACAAAGGATATTCCGCCGTGTTGACGAGCAGTCTTTGGGGCGGGTTCCTGTGTGGGAATTGAGATAACCGGTTTCACGCTTCGGTTCCCACCAAATCGCATATCAGTGGTCGAACGCTGCCTTCAGTTTTTCTCGGATCAGGTCGAGTTGCTCGTCCGCCGTCAGGTCGGCGTCGGAATCGACCTCTGCCGTCCTCTCGACGTAGGCACCGACGTGGGCCAACGACCCAAGCTGGCGTAACGCGCTGATCCGGTCGGCGTCACGCCGTCGCTCTTCCGGTATCTCGACGCCGTCGTCGTCGGTCGGGTTCAGGGACAGAGCGAGTAGCTCGCGAGCCACGACCTGACGGAGAGAGACGCCTGAGTGCAATACCGCCTCCTCTGCCCGCCGTCTCAGCACCTTGATCCTTGCCGACACCTTGCTAGAACAGGCCAGCCTGGACGCCGCTTCCCAGCACGTCTTATCGGCCATGGTCTCTGTCGCGTAGCCAGCCTGTCGATACGCCTCGACCTGGGTCAACCCGAGGCCGTCCTCGCCACCTGTGACAAGCAGCCGACAGAAAGCCAACTGCTTCTGGGTCAATCCGTCTTTGTTCGGCTTGTTCTCGACCAGGGCCAGCTTTGTCACATTGTCTGGGCTATTGGTCATAATCCCGGTCCTCACTCGCTTCGCTCGTTCCGGTCCGGTGGTGGATGCGGTTGCTGGATGAGGCATTTTACCAGGGCGTTGCCACCGCCGTGAAGACCCGCAAACGAACAGGCCACGGCCAACCTGCGAACAGATCAAAATAAAATGCGGCTGGGCTGGAAAAACACTTGCCGGGCTGCGGTGTTATGTGACTTCTGCCATGAAATACCACTCCTGCCATGCTCGAATTCCAATGGAGATCAGTAACTCCAATGCGGCTAATTCACTCGCAGTTTTCGCCAAATTCGACCCCATATCCCGTGCCTACGACGGTCGATGCGCGTGATCAGCATTGCGCGAGTTTCTTCACCCAACTGGTCAACCAGGTCGATACACTCCGCCACTAGTTCGTTTGGCACTGCTTCCAATGCAATCTGTTCTTGAGATATGGCTTTTAGTCGATCAAGTGGCGACAGGGCGGCCAATTTTTCTATAACGAAATCGCGATTGGTTTTTCGATGTCGATTTGCCGCGTATCTTTCTGATTTTCGCGACTGTTTCTTCATCTTTCGCTTTATACGTTGGACCCGCCTAATCTCTACCCCTTCCCAAACATTCTTCCAGTACAACGCTTCCCTGGCGGGTTCTTCGTCTTTCCACTTTCGCCACTGCGTATAAGACTTGAAACCGTCACTTCCAAACGGCGCATAATCGTTATTCGTATTCTCTAGGCACCACTCGACCAGCGCATCGGCACGGTCTGCCCCAAATCGCTTGCCGTACTTCGGCATCAGGAATTGGGTTATGGTCGTACTCCCGATAAATGGCCAGCCGTCACCGCAGCGCGGAACTTCATCAGTCTTCCGCAGTCGCTCCCAACCAGCCCAAACAGACATTTCGGCAAGAACAACACCCTTGATCAGTAAAGCTAGATTGATTTCTGACAGGCGCTCCCCAATCTCCGAGCATTCTTCACGGTGGAGCCTGAGACTTGTAAATCGCACCTTATGCAGAGATAGGAATTTCTTTGGATCATACGTGTCATAAATTTCGCCGCGTTGCCCAAGCAAAATAAGCGCCCTAAGTACCTTCCAAAGCGTGAGCCTCAACCTAACAAGACCCCGCTCTGGAAAGGCCAGAAGCCAAACAGCCAAGCGGCAACCGCGTAGATACCGATTGTTTTAAGGATGAACCCACACATTAGCCTTCCGTGAGTAGGCGAACGACAATCGCCGTTCCAAGGATGAACGTCGCAGGAAAACGAAACACCAGATACCCGACACCGAACAAAACACCGAGGATTACGAACTTGCTCATTGGAGATAACTACCGACGAGAGACGAAGTGCGGGTTGATTTCGTCGATCAGCGCTTGTTCTAGTCCGACGTGAACCGGAACCGACAATCCGAGATAGTTAGTAGGCGGTGGCCGGTGCGCATAGATGGTGATCGTTCGATTTTCAGCCCAGTCCCTGTACGCGATGTCTTTCGGCTTCGTATAGCGGGTTAATCGCCTCAGGTGATCTTTAATCCGACTTTTCAGGGGGCCATCACATTTCCCAACGTAAACTACCGTCTGCCCATTTGTCCGGGCGTACGTGACACCGCTAGCCTCCCAAAGGGCTTCATCGAGAACCGTTTCATCAGCGGGCTGCCCGTTCGTGACCCGGTACGAAAATGTCGGCGTGAAAGAATTGAAGATTACTGAACTGGCATCAGACTGAGGCGCTATATCGTTACAAACATGGGTGTCAGATTTACCCATGTCCCTGCTTTTGGCATCTTCAAAAACTTGGAGGACTTCCTGTTGTGTAGATTTAAGAGCGGCCATGTCCGGCGCCCCGCACACCAGAAAATCCACCTCGCGATACCATTCGACACGCTGACCAGAGATTTTCTTCTTGAACCTATCCCTCAGGCCATTTTCAACGAAAAACATTGTATTAGGCTGGGTGCTGGGGGTCATCAGTTGAACCCCGAAGCGGTCGCAGTTTTTACTAGCGAGCGTACTCAACCACCAACGGCACCCTGCGAAACCACCCAGGTCCGGGGCGGATTTAAAGTACATGCCCGCGCGTTGGGCAGCTATCTCAAGGCCAAGTCCGTCGAAGATACTTATGGCTCTGTCACTCATGTTATCCTCCTCAAAATTCCACAAGGCGCCCGACACCTGCCGGAAGCCAGACGAATACTAACGCGCAATTCAGGTCTTTGTAAATGACCAAAAATGTTTTTGCGTCTGTTTTATAACCATCATTGATATTAGTACATTTTTTTGCTTTGATGGCCTTGCTTTGATAATCTGCGAATTGGTTAGCAATCACACTTTGGGGTAGCCATGGATGAGACTGGGTCCAAACGGGCTGTTGGAAGATTTCTAAAAGCTGCGCGTGTAGATTTGGATGTGAAACAAAAGGACGCAGCTAAGGTCGCGAAAATTTCAATTCCCCAAATTAAACAGTACGAGTCGGGCGCCGTAATGCCGCGACTAACTACTGCTCTAAGATTGTGCAACTTTTATGACGTTGGCTGGGACAAGTTGGGAGAGGTCGTCGCGAACAGTCTCTCCGATGGAGGTGTTGTCGGTTCCCAGGAGCCAGAGTTAGATCACGTTACTAATGCCGAGGTTTTCGACCACAGCATTACACCAAGCCCATTTTTCAACCTTTCGCGCTCTGAAGTTAGGGCCTTCGGTCAGCACATAGTTATGCGCCGACTAGCAAATCAGGGATGGCAGAACATAACCGCTGTTAACGCGGCTCGAAAGATACAGCCGAACTTCGACATAAGGGCTGAGAAAGACGGAAAAGTAGTGCGTCTGAAAGTCACCACAAAAAAGCATGCGACCAAAACAACCCTCTGTATTAAATGGGATCGAGACCAACCTTCTTTCAATTCCCGCGTTGATGGAGAGAAAGCAGACTGTCTAGTCATGGTCAGATTTACCGACCAAAATGACGCAGAATGTTTTGTGCTGTCTGTTCAAGAAGCTGAGAAAAAAGCCGACTGGATGGCGAGTGAAGTGATCAAACTTGGGAATGTTCCCATGTATCTACTGCCATACGTCGGCGGACCACGAAAAAGTCGTTTCAAGTTCAACATCCGCGAAGAGTGGGAACCATACGCAGAAGCGTGGGATATGCTAGACGCCAATCCGGTTCATACTGGCGAGGATAACAACGAAGCCGCTCCCCCAGTACCTGATGTCGCCCCCTTCCCTTCACTAGTAATCAGAGTTCCTGATGTGAACGCCGACCCCCCGGCGAGATTGGGAACCGATAGGTATGAACGCTTCAAAATACTAAAGACGCTCAACGGAAAAACTATCAGGGACTATTACAAGGCGTGTAGGGAAGCCGGGATACCTTGCCAAAAGAACAACCCAATACTCGCACACCAAAAAGGTTTCATCGTTCTGATCGCTCCATAACATTTGAGATAATTATGCCCAACAGACGAAACCTAACGATCATTGCCACCGTAGTAGCCCTATCGTCCTGCGCCAGCACCGCCGTTGACACCAGCGCCCCGTCATTCGACGAAACCCAATACACAGCAGACCTTGATAGTTGTCGTGGCGGCACTACTCTGGATGCCGCCTTAAACGGCCTAGGCGGCGCGGTCGTCGGTTCGGTTATTGGTGCAGCAGACGGAGCGTACCACGGTGCAATCGCGGGGGATGCACCGGAGGGGGCATTCATCGGTGCGATAGTTGGCAGCGTGATCGGTGTCTTTGTTGGCGCGTACAAGCCGATCAAGGAACAAGAGCGAAGCGTCCGGCAATGTCTAAGCAACAAAGGTTATGTGTTGGGGCTATAAAGACGGTGCGGTGCCAATCGCGGTTCTGTTGGCTCTCAAATGGTGTCCGATTTCGATGATGTCGGTTACCGCATCTCCGGTATTCCGCAGGAACGTAGGTAGCTAAATATCGGGTCGTAATACTCCGGTAGGCGGGTCGGATCGGATGCATCTCCTTCAGGTATGCAGATCACCATTCCTTGTCGGGCACGGGTAAGCAACACCCGGTATGCATTAACCAGATATGCCTTTTTGGCAGTGACTTTGACGTTCTCCCATTTCGTGCCTCTGAACCGGTGGAAAGACCATACCTTCCCATTCCGCCGAAGATTAGCGTCCCAACAAACACCAACCCAATCGAGTTCCAAGCCCTGAATATCAAACTCGGTAGCAATATCTTCGAGATAGTATGATGACCGAACATGCAGGTTATCATTTAAGAACCACGTTGCTGGATCAATCTTCACACGAACATCCGCGCCGATGGCCCGTAATCTTTGGGCGTTTGATGATGCGACCAAACCGTATCTCTCGGAACCTCGCGCCATGGATCGTAGCCAACGCCGAGCAACATTGATGTCTCGCGTAAGGGTGACTGGATAATCGTTCAGGGTGGAAATTAGAGAGCGGGCCGACTTTTTATCCCCCTCTAATAGGGCGTGTACAAAGTTCGATACTTTCTCTGAGCGAAATGACCTAATACATACATCGAGATGTAGGTCTGGTTTGTATTTGACCTGCAGCCCTTTCATATGATCCTGCAAATCTTCCCCACCAAAATGCTCACTGCCCGTCAGGTATTCAGATACAAAAATGCCCCAATGATCATATTCACTCCGCAAGGCATCAAACCACTCTCCTATACCTGCCTCACCCGTGTTTATCTCTTGCCCACCGCCGATAATACAAACCACCGTGCACCAATCCTGATGGCGGTCCATCACTGATAAAAGAAAATCCGGTTCAGACATCGAGAAGTTATCGATCTGTTTCTTCTCTCGCATAAATTTTGCCAATTTGTCTTTCGTCCAAGCCCGCTGTGCTTCGTCAAATACAACCACGCGATCAACCGGGGGGTCCCTGTCGATGATATAATTATCTCGAAAATGATGGATGTTTTGGATGAATTTACGAGTTGCTCTTAGGGCGCTCGATTTACTTACTCTTTCGGGTGGCACAGAATTATTTGCACGATCTACCTTATTTCTAGCTAATGCCTCCTTGAGAACGGCAACCAATGGCCCGTTCCCAGATAGAAAAATCGAATGTTCGTCTCCTTCCAATCTAAATCTCTGGCTAGCGATATTAAGGCCCGCAAGGGTTTTTCCTGAACCAGGAACACCAGTCACGAAGCAAATCGACTTTCTCGCCGACGCCTTCGATCCCTCAATTATCTGAGAAATACATGTTGCAGTGCGTGACAGATTGATGGCACCCGCATCAGATCGAGAAATGTCACTCACGTCATGGCCAGCATATAACGCTTGTGCGGCTTCACAGATTGTAGGTGTTGGTTTATACGATGAAGTGATCCATTCCTGATGATCAATTTCGGTCGAGCCGTGATTGGTGATGAAGTGGTTAACTATTTCAGCCAGACTGTCGTCGTTTGCGCATTGAACATAGGAGACACCGTCATCAAACCATTGATCATTAGGCAAAGACCTTGGAGCCTTCGTTGCGACCAAAATTGGAACTATCTTTTGTGAGTGGCTGCCTTCATGAAAATTTTTCAGGTCGATAGCATAATCTAGAGATTGCTCCTTCGCGACAGGGGCGTAATCGTCCGACCCAACCTTGTATTCGATGACTAAGATAAGCCCCTCAACCAGCACAATGACATCTGCCCGCTTTCCCATACGCGGGATAGCAAACTCGAAGAGCACGAATGCAGATAAAGACGATTTTAGAAAACTCTTGATTGCAGAAATTTGATGTTGCCAAGCCCGTGTTTGCGTGGCGTCAACATTGTACCCATGGGCGTTTACTAACTCGCCAAGAATTGCCTTTTCATCCTGATCAATGAAATCACTGGCTGACGCTTGATAGTAAGACCTTTGGCTCATTTCAGGTCACTTGCCCTTACTCCATCATTTCTTCGCAATCTATAGCCTTACCCACATAGAATACACCGCGCTTTGGGATTGCCCAGGGCGCGGTGCGGTATTCGATACTCGTTCATAGAAGTGCTAACGAGAAGAGATGTAGTCAGTGGCGGACTGTGACGCAAGTAGGCTGAGCTATGACGAATAGCTGTTTTCGGCCTATGATTGCGGAATGGAATGTCCATTCTGTAACCCTGGCCGAGTAATCATCGCTGAGAACGACCATGCGGTGGCGGTACATGATGGTTTTCCCGTATCTGCCGGTCACTCTCTCATTATTCCCAAAAAACATGTTGCAGATATTTTCGACTTAAATGGCGATGAATATTCCGCCTGTTTCGATCTTATCCGACAGGCCAAAGCGATCCTTCAAGAAGAACATTCGACTGAGGCATTTAATATTGGCGTGAATTGCGGTGAAGTTGCCGGACAAACTATCATGCATGCCCATATCCATGTGATCCCACGATATCCTGGAGATGTTGACGATCCCCGTGGAGGTGTCCGTCACCTAATTCCAGGCAAGGGGTACTACTAGAATGGCGTCGGACTACATGAACTCTGTCGCGTCAATTCTAAAGCGCGGTCAATTCACTAATTCGTACAAGTTTGCTCTTCTTCGCTCGCTCGCCAAATATGGGGAGAAACCGGGCAAAGGTGAGGATGAGGTAAAGGTCGAGTGGCTGGCAGAAAAGTTCGTGGAATTGTATTGGCCATTGGCGCTGAGATTTAATATCCGGCAAGCAATAGTTCCTGATAAAGACCCCGTAGTTATGCGCTACATCCGCAAAGAGGCATGTAAACATAAATTGAACCCAGAAACTCCATTGGGGGAGTATCGCAAAAAACATTCGGATAGTCATGAGAAGCTAGTTTCTAAGGTTGCCAGCAAGGCTTTCAATAATGTCATCCCCCGTCTCCACAACGTAAGAGGCGGGAAAGTAACTCCCCACCTCTACAAGGAGGTATCGAAAAAGGGCATTCGAGTAGGAATTCGAGTAAGTGCAGAGGCTCGTGCTTTTCTCCAACAAAACCACAAGGCCATTGACCTTCTGGCCATTGGCTCCTGGGTTAAGTTCACGGAAACATTCACTTCCGCGCCACGCCTCTATCAGAAAATACAAGGATCAGCTTTCAAAAGGTCAGCACTGAAACCCTACAAGGAGTTTTTCCAGTCTTTAAATGGTGGGAAAGACTGCTTCTACTGTGGTGGAGATGCTGGAGTTAGGCCCCATGTTGACCACGTGATCCCATGGAGTTTTGTTGCAGAAGATAAGGTGTGGAACTTGGTCTTATCCTGCACAGATTGCAATTCGGAAAAATCAAGCCGCACCCCTTCAAATCGGTTTATTGATAAGCTGGTTCAGCGCAATGAAGAGGTCCTTGATATGTCGTCTTCTGAATTGCCTAATCGTATCAACAAAGACTTGTCAGAGTGGCGACCTGGGGGCTTGAAAAAGCATATTGAAGTCCTTGTTAGCAGATGCCGTGCCGATGACTTTGGCACATGGAGGAAAAGCTAGGTTAGTAATCTCCACCAACCTTAATTAGGCGGACCATTTTGCCTCTTAGATAGTTTACTCAACTGGGTGGGGGCAGTCTGATCCGCATCCGCCTCTTTCATCTTCTTCCAGTTACTTTTTTTCCAAGCGACAAACCCACGCAACATAGCCGCTTCCCGCTCCGTCATGGGACACTCGACATTGTTCTTGCGTTCGAGATAGAAGCAAATACTGATGATGTTATCCGCAGTGTGCGGAACATTCGTACTCATAATTTTGAATGGCTGGGAAACACCACTTCCTTCACAAACGACGGACCTGTTGGAATGTGTTTCCCACCTGCAAATCTCCCGCTTGAGTAAAATTCGACCTCATGTTTTCCGACGGGTAGTTCGCCCACCTCTTGAATGTAATTCTCTATGTACTCTCTTAGAAGCAATCTACGAGCACCGGCAATCATTGGCTGTGCCCCCGAACTTCCTGGCCGCCATCCCTCAGTCTTGTTGACAAATTCCCTTATCTCTTCGGGCGTCAGAGATACTCCCTTCTCCATAGCAACAGGTAATCCGGCGCTCACCGCGAGCCCCACCGTTACGGCATTAAATTGACGACGTGTGATAGACATTAGAAACCCTCCTACGGTTTTACCGAGGAGGGCTGACGCTCGATATTGCCTTTCGGCCACATCTCCCTTTTGGGAAACCACCTTGCACGAGCGGCAGGTTGGCGGGGCGCGTCAGCCCTCTCTTGATGTAGAGGAAACTATAACAACTCGGCGGCAATAATTCCACCCTCGCAATCCTAATCTTACTGCCATGCCGCGCCGATATCTCGACGGATTTGCCGTCAACGATAAGGGCTTATGGCCATGCGGATCGGATGCCCCGTTCGACACTTTCACGGAGTTATGCGATCATAATCTATGCTTCATCACCTGGGGGGTGTCATGATGCGAGTCAGTTTCGTTATCCGGACAATCATTACATCATGGGTTTTCGTGTCGGCGATGAGCATTCCCGTCTCTGGATCGTATCTGACCGGAACCAAAATATCCGCCCATGAAAGTCAGTTAGTGTTCGCACCTCCGAACCCAGTTCCGATGATAGTCGAATATGCGTTTACTGGAGTTGATGAAAAGGCGTTTCGGGGCAATGCACCGACCCACCCCATTTACGATATTCTGGGAAAAGCAAAGGATGGATTTCCGAATTTTTACTTTCGATTTATAAGTTTTGGCAGCATGGGAGACGGCACCTTCTTTTTTAACGACGAATACGATCTGAAAGAATATGTAAACAAAACAAGGAACATCGAAACGTGGAGTATCAGCATCGGTGAGTCTTCCAGCACAAGAAACGAGTTTAACGGTTTTTGGAAGTTCTTGAGATTCACAGCTAATAATGCTCCTTGTGTGGCCGTTGCAGACACTTTTGGCTACACACCATCGACTGGCTTCTGGACTGGCAATCACAGAATATTCGGCCACTACTGCGGTGAGAAAGATACGAGCCTAACCAAATCGGACATTAAAGAAATAGGCCGGTCTATCGGTATTCGGAAGATATGGTTACCGCCGGATTTTCAACAACGGTTAGCCGCAATGAATGCAACCTCCACAAAAACCGACCCCGTGGCCACGGCCATGGCCCGATTGTCAGCGAAAAAGTTGTGCAGTACTGCCTTAGCGGGGCCGAACGAGAACAAGCAGTGGGAAACCACACCTCGATTCCAGTCGCATGTTAACGAGGCCAAGAGTCGTGGCTATTCCGTTGCTGACTGTACGCGTCACGCAGGCATTACGATACCTGCATCGTCAACGCCATCGACCACCACAGAAACCGCCCCACCTGTAGACACTGGCACCATCGAAGAGCGCCTTCGGAAGCTGAAAAAGCTACACGACGACGGACTCATCGACGAAGACGCATACAAGAAAAAAATGAACGCGCTCCTGGATCAGTTGTGATGCGCGACGTGGTACGGCCATCAATCATCGTTGGAGTTGTCTTGGCGGCGTCCGTGTTAGCGGGATGCCAGACGACGCATGGAACGAAAAGTGTCGAGGAACTCCGAAAGTGCGAAGAAACGCGAGATCAAGCCTTGGGGCTGATCATTTGGCAAGACTTTCATTCCACGGGGACCACCGTCGAGCAGGCAAAGGCCGAATACGCCAGGTTAGAGCAGCAGATTTTGCATGCCTATGATCAATGCATTAAGAATTGATCCTTGCCTTGTCAACGATTGAGGAGTTGGAACGGAACGAGACGAATAAGTTCTATCGACTTCATCAAATAGGGGGTGCCATGCAACGATCTTCAGTTGTGTTTAGCGGCATCGTGGCGGCATCCGTACTGACAGGTTGTCAAACGGCGTCTGAGACATTTGTCGACTACCGCATGGTTGAAGGGCGTCCAGTGAGTAGTTACTCAAGCCTCGACGTGTGTATGGGGGCAATGGCTGCGGGTGGTCTACTCGGCAATTTGCTTGGTAAACCTAGCTACACTCATTATCAAAAAGTGATGAGCCGCGAGGCGTCCAGACGTGGACTTTCGGAACGTGATTGCAACGGCCTGATCTTGGCGGAACGACTGAAGCGCGAAAAGAGGAATAGCTGGGCGACCTATTGCTATAATCCCGAAACGAATTCGTCTTACCCAAGCACGAACCAGTTTTGCGAAGCTGGATATATCAATGTCTCGAAGGATCAATACGAAGATTTGCGCCCCTAGTTAAATCAGGCTCGGTTCGACAGCATCGCGTTGCTATCCGAATAGTTAGGAACTTAATGGATGCCAGATTTCTACAAACCCGATCTTGGCGCGAACCCTGATGATCCATTTGCCAGAGATGGCGACGGCAAACTCGTTCGCCGAAGCTACTGGCTCGATCTGAGCGACAAGTCACTGGTCCTTGCCATGACATCTGGCGTCGGCGCTCACGTACCGAATGGACAGAAGCGAGCGCACCTTGCTGATATAGGCCGGGCGCACCTTATTGACGATGTGTGCGTACAAGACGTGCTGCCGCCAGAAGAATGACCACATCGACACCTTCAGGGCCAGGGTGGTGTACAGGTGGCGGGAGTGCGGTGGTAGGGTTTCGCCGGACAGGCAAATCAAAAGCCCCGGCTGGATACCGAGGCTTCAAATGATCGCTACGTTGGCTCCTTAATCGATAGCAGCACTGTCTCAAAATTGAAGGGCCGGAGAATTCCTCCGGCCCTTCCAATCATCTATTAGATGGTTTCGATGCAAATATGTGTCATTACTTCCTACCTCACATATAATGTGCCTCGCCTCGTAGCTCCCTACATATTGTATCTACTGTCGCATCTTGTTACAGAACGGCAGTCTACAATCATTTTCAACATGATAAAACAATTTATTGGCACCACTCGACCCCATAGACATATCCAACAAGTGGTTCAGGAATCGTTAACTCAATCTTTTTATCTGCTTGGATGACCTTTAGCCTGTTTGTTTTCGGTAAATCAATACGGTTAAACGTCGTATCAACCCAAAAGTACTTAAATTTCAAACTACTAAAGTCAAACCTACTTGGCCACACTATGGTGGTTTTATTTATGTGGCAATGATTGTGAATTGCAATCCGATATTCGTCTTTCTTCGGGTTTAGGACCTTTTTAAACTCATACGTGAGATCAACGTCAACATAGGTCTGGTCTTCGCTACCAAATGGTGGAAGCGGTTCACCGAACTCAACAATGAGGTCTTTTCGCCGCGTAGTATCCTCAATGATATTGAGCTTTATTTTCCGTTTTTCACCACCGCCAAAAGATATCTTCCCACCGAACTTACAATCTTTTCTAATCTTGCCTTGAGAATGTTCAAACGCGGACATTCTCCACGGCATGCCGGACAAATCCATTTCTGGGCTATCGTTTTGAATCTTTCTTCTTTCCGCAAAAGTGGCATCTCCTTGTGCGTTCTCAATCCGAATTGATTTAATGGATTCTAAGAACGAGATTGCGCTTATTCGACCACCTTTCAGATACTCATGCTTTAATTGATACGCTGTTTTTGATTCGTCCAATGAGAAGCCGAAGAACAGGATCATTAATTTTCTTGATGAATCGCGTAACGCCTTGTCCGAGATAATTATTGAATGCTCACCGCCAGCGACACCTTTTATGAATTTTAGTCCGTGATTTGCCTCATAGTCGAATGACGCACCAAGGTCCGGTTCAAGTTTACAGACGAACTGATCGATCACAGTTCTAGTTTTGATGGGATAAGAACTTTCGTTGTACTGCGTGTTGAAGACTAACAGTCCTGTTAAACAATCGATGCCTGCCCGTATACATGCGTCTATAGAGCTTAACTCTGTACCAAGTTTAAATGGGTCATCAGTACTCTTCCAGAACAGAAAGTACACCCCATCGCCCTCTCTATCAAAACGACGCCCTCCATATCTCTCAGATATTCCAGACGCGAAATCGATCCAGGCGTTTCTCGCCAAACCCGCCGAAGTGTTCTCTCGTTCAGATTGAGTTGTGCTTCCGGTCACATCGATATGTAAGCAGGAATACCTAACCGCCATTTTTAGGACTTCAGGAGGAAATCCCATCTGCTCCGCCACCGATTTTACCTCTTCAGAAGCCATGACAAGTTCCCCAGAAACGGCTGTCTATACGCTTACGCTCTCTAGAATTACTACGACTATAAGTATTTGTAGTAATCTCGCGCCCCCTTAAACACACAAAAACAAAGGTATCATAAGACGGAATTTCTGCAAAGAATGGGGTCTGTCATTCATTGACCATCACACGCACACCCCGGCGGATTCGTGCAGGTGTACGTCTTCTTGATACAACTGTTGCCGCAAGCCTTACCTTTCCGGCAGACCTTGCAACACTGCGCCGATGTTTCCGAATCCGTTAACCGTTTTCCCCGCCGCCATTCCCAAGGCAAAACGAACTGGCCGCGCCACAGTCCTTCGTTTCGTGCCTTTGCAAATGTCTCTGCCCTAACATAGTCGTCGCTGTACTTCCTGTATGCCACCGCCCACCCGTCAGCGACCATCTGCTCATTGATGTCGAAGGGACCGGCGTAGCAGACGGCGATCAGTCGGCCATAGCGGTCACGTTCACTTCCTTTGCAGGTGATTTCATGGCCGCGAACGAGCCGTTTCAGGTTTTGCGTCGATAGATTGCCGCACTTCTGCACCTTGCCCTTGCGGGTCTGACAGGTCTGCTTCGTCTCAGGGGCGTCGATGCCGTGCAGCCTGATGCGCTCACCCGCGATTTCGATGGTGTCACCGTCAATAATGTGGGGCTTGCCGTTGAGGTCAGCGGCGTGAGTGGGGAGGTTCAGAGATACGAGAAATGCTGCCAAGATGAGGCGGGACAACCTCTTTATTGTCGTTGCGCACGACATCACGTCTCGTCACTTTTCAATGTTGGATGCGATTAGGACAAATCGCGGCGCGGTCAACAATTTGTTCTGCGTCACTACTTCCCGAACAGCTATAGATGCAAACCTTGTTGTATCCGCTATACCGCTGGCCTTTTATAAAACAAGTGCCTGTAGAGGGGCGGTTGGTAAACGATGAACTTCCGGTATTTGAAGGCTGCCCTCCGCCCAATATGGAAAGCCCAAGACCGAGCAAGTTTAGACCTTGTGCTCGCTTTTGTCTTTTTTCTTCTAACTCGGCCCGTCTCCGCAACAGTTCTTGCTGCTCTCTCTGTAATTCTTGCGCCCTTTGATCAGTGTATAAAAGTTCGCCGTCTTTCCATATGCTTTCCACGCGCCTCCCGTCAGCGTAAGTTATGTATCCTTCCCCATGTGGTTTACCGTTCCTGAATTTCCCAACATAAGTATTTCCGTTCCCATCTGTATCGCTACCCTGACCGTGCTTCTTGCCGTCCCTCCAGTCACCAACATATTTGGCTCCATTGGGATAAGTTAGTGTGCCATGACCTTGCAGCTTTCCACCTCTCCATTCGCCAACATACTTTAACCCATTGCGTTGGGTTTCTGTGCCCTGACCATCCTTCATCCCGTCTCGCCATTCGCCGTCATATCTGGTGCCATTGGGTTGAGTTGACGTGCCCTGACCGCTTTGCTGTCCGTCCCTCCATTCGCCGACATACTTGTAACCGTCCGAATAAGTTAGGGTGCCATGACCGTGCCGATTATTATTTACGAACCCGCCAACATATTCGCTCCCATCGGCAAATGTATAAGTTCCCTTTCCGTGCATCAGGCCATTCAAAAAATCACCGACGTATTTCGCCCCACCTTCTATTGTGGCGCTACCAAAACAGTTTTTCCAAGTGCGTGAGTTGTATACGCCAGGACACAGGGGATCGGACTGCTCTAAATGGGCGAGGAGTTGTGAAGTGGCTTCACCGTCAATGCCAATTCTCTTGTCTTTTTGATAGGCACGTATTGCTTGTTTAGTGCGAGACCCAATCAGGCCATCAGGCTTTCCTACGTTGTATCCTAGTCGAGTAAGTGTCTCTTGAATGCGCCGGACTTGATCCCTTGATAGGGTGGGAACTGGGGCAACTTTCTTGGCGTATAAATATTTTCCGTCTTTAAAAATGCCTTTTTTAACTTTCCCATCAACATCGGTTATTTCACCTTTCCCGTGTCGATTGCCTTCTTTCCACTCACCGACGTATTTGGCACCATCGGGATATACATAGGTTCCGTGGCCATGGCGCTTACCCTCCTTCCACTCGCCTACGTACTTACCTCCTTTGGCATAGGTTGCGATGCCATGCCCGTGCTCATTGCCTTCTTTCCACTCACCGACATATTTACTCCCATCTGAATAATTATGAGCGCCGTCTCCATGGGGCTTACCGTTTTTCAAGGTTCCGGCGTAAATAACGCCCTGAGCATCAGATACGGTTACCTGACCTTGCCATTTACCGTCATCGCGTACACCGACATATTTCACCCCATTGGCATTCGTAAAGGTGCCTACGCAGTTAATCCAAGTGCGGGGTTTGTTGTTATTTGGGCATGAGGGCTGCTGCGCGTTAATTCCGTCAAGTGAACGTAGTTTGGTCAGAGCCTCAGCATCTGCCTCCTCTACGACCTTTACAAATAGACTGGTTACCTCCTGGAACTTCGAGGAGGAGCCAGCCCCATACTCTGCTATTTCAGCTTTAATAGCTGGAATATCTGATGGCTTCTCCCAATGTTCCGCCGCGTCTCGATAAAACTCTATTACCTTTTCATAGTCTCTGGGAACTCCGAGACCTGACAAATAGATTAATCCCAAATTGGACATCGCTATTGAGAAACCTTGGTCCGCCGCTTTCACGTTCCATTCGACTGCCTTCATGACATCCTGTTTGACGCCCTCGCCCGTAAAGTAATGCCAGCCGAGACTTGTCTGTGCATTCTCTTGTCCCTGTTCTGCGGCAAGACGAAACCACTTCACTCCTTCTGTTTGGTCCTGAGGCACACCAGCTCCATTGGTATAGGCCGTGCCCAAGTCATTCTGGGCAAAAGCATCACCCTGTTCGGCAGCTAAGCGAAGCCACTTAATCGCTTCCTTTTGATCCTGAGGAACGCCTCTTCCGTTAAAATACGCCCTACTTAAATAGTACTGAGCAAAAGCATCACCCTGTTCGGCAGCTAAGCGAAGCCACTTAATCGCTTCCTTTTGATCCTGAGGAACGCCTACCCCATACTGGAACATCTCGCTCAGAATAAGTTGTGCTTCGACAACTCCCTCCTCCGCCAACGGTTCCAATTCACTCAACGCAGTCGCGTAGTCGCCCTTTAAGTATGCATCTTTCCCCTTCTCCAGATTTGCTGCGTAGACTTTCACCGACAAAATGATTGCCGCCACCAGCACCAATAAAAACGCGCAAATCGAATTCTTCACGACCAGCCTTTCTCAAAATGGCAACATTTCTCCTCGCTTCACCTCCTACAAAGGGTACTGGGGAGGGCAATTGGGTATTTTAGTGCATCGAGGCTTTGGCAGGGGAAAAAACTCTTTTCTATTTTCCCTTGATTATCGAACACTTCCCAATCAGTAGTGGCTCAAACACGGGCAATCCGCCGAATGGCCCCTGTTTGATCAGGCCCTGTTCAGACCGGCAGATTTTTTCGCATATATTTTTTTGGTTTGTTCGTTTGGCTGTACTTTGTTCGGCGAGAGTGCGGAACAGGATGTAGGGCCGAGATAAGGGCGGTAATGGCGTCAGGGGGGGGCCGGGGGTCGCTGAAGGCGGCTGGGTCGGGTGGGACCCGGAACATGGACCAGACGCCACGAACCTTATAAGAACACCGCCATCATTTCATGTGCCATCCATGTCACATGGACTAACCAACACCAGACAGGACAAACCAATAAAACCCCGGAATACATAGCATCAGACGGTACAGGGCAGGATATGCCCTTTTTGCCGAATTCCGGGCAGCAAAAAGCCCCTAACTCATTGAGTTAAGGGCGTTTTTATTGGTTGCGGGGGTAGGATTTGAACCTACGACCTTCAGGTTATGAGCCTGACGAGCTACCGGACTGCTCCACCCCGCGTCAATTCGTGTATCGGGTCTGGGACTTGTGATTGGTTTTTGGCCGGGTTCCCAATTTGCTGTTATTTATGTCCGCGTTTGCTTTGAAGATCTGGCAGCGACCTACTCTCCCACGCCTTAAGACGCAGTACCATCAGCGCTGAGGAGTTTCACGACCGAGTTCGGGATGGGATCGGGTGGGGCATCCTCGCCATAACCACCAGATCGTCAAAGAAAACGCGAACGCACCTAGTCCTGTTTGCTTGCCAGGGCAGGCGCAATTGCTTGCAGTGTTTATCGAATGAGTGTTGTTGGGTGTCTCGTGCATGCGCCGAACTTATCCATACGCATGGAGATTACTTTTCAAGCCTATCGAGCAATTAGTACAGGTTAGCTACACGTGTTGCCACGCTTCCACACCCTGCCTATCAACGTGGTGGTCTTCCACGGCTCTCAAGGGAGAACTAGTTTCGAGGGGGGCTTCCCGCTTAGATGCTTTCAGCGGTTATCCCGTCCGTATTTAGCTACCCTGCTGTGCCACTGGCGTGACAACAGGTCCACCAGAGATACGTCCACCCCGGTCCTCTCGTACTAGGGGCAGCTCCTCTCAATTCTCCTACACCCACGGCAGATAGGGACCGAACTGTCTCACGACGTTCTAAACCCAGCTCACGTACCACTTTAATCGGCGAACAGCCGAACCCTTGGGACCTGCTCCAGCCCCAGGATGTGATGAGCCGA
>Ga0315338_1000522_pt1 | contig 83983 bp, 73 predicted proteins | sample ASW8metaG_FD_204518 | JGI IMG/M metagenome (GOLD analysis project Ga0315338, IMG submission 204518) | Ammonia-oxidizing marine archaeal communities from Monterey Bay, California, United States - ASW #8 | ecosystem: Environmental > Aquatic > Marine > Coastal | place: USA: California | collected...
GAGGCCGCGCGCACGGCGTCCGAGGGGCCGATCGCCGAGGGGAACGTGGGCGCCGGCGCTGGCGCGACCGTCGGCAAGAGCGGCGGCTCCGGCCGCGCCATGAAAGGTGGCGTCGGAACGGCTGCGATCGAGCTTCCGAACGGCCTCGTCGTCGCGGCGTTGATGGCCGTGAACGCGGTTGGAGATGTCATCGACCCGGCGACGGGGGAAGTCGTCGCGGGGGTGCGTGACGAGGCGGGCACCGGGCTCGCCGATGTTCGCACGCTGCTGCGCCAAGGCGCACTCGTGCGCGGACGACGGGGGCGGAACACGACCATCGGTGTGGTCGCGACGAACGCGCGGCTCACGAAAACCGAGGCCAACAAGGTCGCCCAGATGGCGCATGACGGCCTCGCGCGCGCGATCACCCCGGCGCACACGCCTTCGGACGGCGATACGATCTTCGCTCTCTCTCTCGGTAGCTTCGATTCTGACGCAAGCGTCTCGACCGTCGGCGCTCTCGCGGCCGAGGCCGTCAGTGACGCCATACTGAGCGCCGTGCGCCACGCTGAGAGCATCGCCGGCTTTCCGTCGGCTTCTGAGATCGAACGCTAGCCGTGACCGTCTACCTCGCGGCCATCCTCGGCTATTCGGGGTTTCTCGTAGGGCTCGGGGTCTTAATCGGGCGCCGCGTGCGCACGACGTCGGACTTCTTCGTCGCAGGACGTTCCCTCGGTCCCGGATTACTCTTCGCCACGCTTCTCGCGGCCAATATAGGGGCAGGGTCCACCATGGGGGCCGCCGGTATCGGGTACAGCGAAGGCCTCATCGCGTGGTGGTGGGTGGGCTCCGCGGGGATCGGTACCCTCGTCCTCGCGTTTTGGGTCGGTCCACGTGCGGCGCGTTTGGCACGCACGCACGACCTTCAAACCGCGGGGGACCTTCTCGAGCTGGGCTACGGAAAAACGGTCCGCGCCTACGTCACCGCCATCTTGTGGCTCGGCACGTTGTTCGTCCTCGCGGCACAGCTCGTCGCGGTCGCGTTCGTGCTCGAAGCGGTAGCGGACGTCCCCAAGGTCTACGGATGCCTCATCGGTGGCTTGGTGATGACGGTCTATTTCGCGGCCGGAGGACTCGTCTCGTCGGCTTGGGTCAACCTGGTACAGCTCGGCGTCCTCGTCCTCGGATTTTGTCTCGTCCTGCCGGTCGCGTTGTCCTCGGTCGGCGGGCTCTCGGGGCTTCGTAGCGCGGCGAGTGCGATCGACCCCGAATTGTGGGATGCGTTCCGCGGTGGCGCGCCCGCGCTCAGATACGCGGCGCTTCTCATTCCCGCCTTCGTCGTGTCGCCCGGCTTGTTGCAAAAGGTCTACGGAGCGCGGGACGAACGAACGGTAAAGCTTTCGGTTGGGGCCGCCGGGCTCGCGCTCTTGCTCTTCGCGTGGATGCCGACACTTCTGGGGCTCGTCGCCCGCGTCCATTTTCCGGACCTCACCCGGCAAGGGCTCGCGCTTCCCACGCTCCTCGTCGAGCAGATGCCGATCGTGATCGGCAGCCTGGGATTGGCCGCCATTTTCTCGGCGGAGATAAGCTCGGCGGACGCCATCCTGTTCATGCTTGCGACCTCGCTCTCGCGCGACCTGTATGCGCGGTTCCTACGTCCGGACGCGTCGGACGCGGATATCTTGCGGGTCGCCCGGATAGCGGCGTTCGTGGGCGGGGCGCTGGGGGTCGTGCTCGCGATCGCGTTCGAGACGATCGTATCCGCCCTGACGATTTTCTACTCGATCTTGAGCGTGAGCTTGTTCGTCCCCGTCGTGGCGCTTCTGACGACGCGACGCGTCGGGTCGCGGGAAGCTCTTTGGGGGATTTCTTGCGGGATCACGGCTCTGGTCGCGACCGAGTTCTCGACGGGTGGGGAAGGGGTCGGCATATTGAATCCGACGCTCGTCGGACTCTTGGTGAGCGCCGTCGTGTTCGTCGGTATCAACTTGAAAGGGAGAACGAAGCATGTTCCGGTTGGATAGTCGTGTCGTCGTGGTCATCGGCGCCGCCTCGGGTATTGGAGAGTCCGTAGCTCGGGCCGCGGCGGGGCAGGGTGCCTCGGTAGTCGCGATGGACCTCGACGTCGAAGGGCTCGCTCGCGTTGTCCGTGAGATCGAGGAGGCGGGAGGCACGGCGTCATATCGCCGCGTCGATATCCGGGACGGCTCCGACGTGAGAGCGGCGCTCGAGGAAGTCGAAGGACTCGATGGTGTCGTGTGTACGCCATCGATCAATGTGAGAAAACGCATTCTCGACTACTCGGACGAAGAGCTCGACCGCGTGATCGACGTGAACTTGAAAGGAAGCTTTCATGTCCTTCAGGCGGCGGGGCGGGTCATGCAAACCAATGGCGGAGGTAGCATCGTCGTGTTCTCGTCGATCCGCTCGCTCACCGTCGAGCCTGGACAATCCGTCTACGCGGCGACCAAGGCGGGGATCGTGCAAATGGCTCGGACCTTGGCGGCGGAGCTCGGGCCCTTCGGGGTGCGCGTCAACGCGGTTGCTCCGGGTGTCGTCGAGACGCCGTTGACCGCGCCCATCAAAGCACAGGAGGACTGGTACCGCGCTTACGCCGACAAGAGCGTATTGAAGCGGTGGGCACGAGCGGATGAGATGGCGGGTCCGACACTTTTTCTACTCTCGGACGCTGCGAGCTACGTCACGGGCACGGTGTTGTTCGTCGATGGCGGCTGGACCGCCGTCGATGGGCGGTTCTCACCGCCGGAGTAACCGGCATCCGATCCATGCGGTGACGCTCCTCGGGTGGCCGCGGGGCACGCGCCCGAAGAGCCACTAGGCCAGGAACGCTCCTGCGATGGATCCGATCGCGAGGCGACTCGCAGCGAACCAGCCTTGTGGCGCCTCTTTCGCCGAGGCAATCTCGAGCGCTTCTCGGACCTCGCCCATTCCGGCGAAACGGTCGCCCGGCTTTTTCTGCAGGCAGCGCTCCACGATCGCTCGTAGCGGCTCCGATGCCGTGCGCAGAGGCGCGGGCCTTCCTTCTATGACGGCCGCAAGAATTTGTGTCGCGGTCTCGCGTTGGAAAGCGACGAAGCCGCAGAGCATCTCGTAGAGGATCGACCCGAACGCGAATTGGTCCGAGCGAAAATCAACGCGGCAGCCGCTTGCTTGTTCCGGTGACATGTACTCGAGAGTACCCAAGATAGTGCCGGGTAAGGTGAGGGCCTCACTCGTGTCGGTGGCGTCCGGCTCGCTGGTCTCGTTCTGGAACAACGATTTCGAGAGACCGAAGTCGAGGATCTTCGCTTGCCCGTCGTCAGTAACCATGATGTTCTCGGGCTTGAGGTCGCGATGCACGATGCCGCTTCGGTGGGCGGCTTCGAGGCCGGTCGCTACCTGGCGCGCGATGGCGACCGCTTCGTCAGGCTCCATCGTCTCGCGCTCGAGCCGCTGTCGCAGGCTCTCGCCCGATACGAGCTCCATCGCAATGAACGGAACTTCGTCACTACGGCCGACCTCGTAGATCCCGATGATGTTCGGGTGCTCGTTTTGGGCCATGGCACGGGCTTCCCGCTCGAACCGCCGCTTGCGTGACTCGATCCCGGAGAAACCGCGACGCAGTACTTTGAGAGCGACTTCGCGACCGCTTTCCGGGTGTGTGGCACGATAGACCTTTGCTGTAGCGCCTTCGCCGAGAAACCCGTCGATACGGTAGCCCTCGAAGGCCGTCCCTGTGGTGAGTGCTCTTCCCATCGTTTTTTCCTCTCATGATGAGATACGCGTGGGAGCGGAAAACCCGCCAGTGCCATCAAGAGAGCCGCCATGCACGCGGCGGGGTCGGCGTCAGACGAAGAGCAGAACGCCTTTGGCCTCGTCGCCCGTCGCTGCCGATAGCGCTTCGACGTAGAGCGCGACTTGCTCCCGGTAGCTCTCGCTGGCCATATCGATGCGCAGGTCGGTCTTGAAATCGACCACGACCCAATCTCCGCCGTCTTCGGGCTGGAAGACGAGATCGGGGATGGCCTCAATGAGCCGCCCCGTGGCCTCACGATGCAGCATCGGCGTTTCTTTGTGGCACGCGGACGCGCGTCTCGCGCTTTCCAGTAATGGGTGGGCGAGCGCCCCCACGACGGCGGTCGCGGCCGCCTCGGCCTCATCCGGACGCGCGTCTAGGGTACGAGATAGCGACTCGGCGAGCGCATGGACGACTTCGGGTCCGGCGTCCAGGTCGGTGCGCGCCAGTAGCTCGTGGACGAGTGTCCCGAATCTTTTTCCCGTCGGCCGGGTCGGGCTCCGGCCCGGCACTTCGGCGACCTCGATGCGCTCCGCCCCCGGCATACGGGCTCCCGAACGGTTTTTGGACTCCTCCACGACTCGGGTCACGGAATCGACGATGAGCCGTGGCTTCGAGGCGGTGTCGCTCCGGTGGACCCGGCGAGCTTCCCACTGAGTATGGAGCGGTCCGCCCGCACCGGAAACGGGGACAGGTCCGCTTTGAGGCGCGAGGATCCAGTGGCGGCGAAGGCCTGGCTTCGTCGGTGTATCACGCTCGAAGTGCTCCGGGTCCCACCACAAGACGTCGTGTGAGCCGAGCTTCGGCCGGTGCACGCCGGGCTTGATGCCGTCTCCCGGCATGATGTCGGACCGGGATGGTCGGCCGATAACGCACTCGTCGCCCGTAAATCGGGGGGCGTTCTTTGCGACCACCGGGAGCCTGTAGGTCTTGGGCTCGGGATAGAGTGCGGGCAGAAGCGGTCCGACCCATCCGGAATCTTGCGGTCGATCGGCCACGACGGGCACGGCGAGCAAGTCGCGCGCGCGCGTCGCGGCGACGTAGAGAAGCCTTTGCCCCTCCGCCTTGTCGCGCTCCGACTCGTCCGCTTCGTGATCGAGAAGCTCCCACGGAGAGCCGCCCGCGAACCGAACGGCGAAAATCTTCCGTACCGGGTCCACGTGTCGCGACGCACCCATCGACATCGAGCAGGTAATGTCGCACAGGACGACGATCGGAAACTCGAGCCCTTTGGCCTTGTGAACCGTCATGAGCCTGACGCCTTCGACGCCGTCCTCGATCACGGGCTGCTCGGTTCGATCGGAATCGTCAGCGAGCGTGTCCAAGTGCTCGACGAAGCCTCGGAAGGAGAGGCCACCGCCGTCCTCGAACTGTCGCGCGATCTGCATCAGACGTAAAACGTTCGACAGTACCTGGTCTCCGGCTTGCCAAAGCGCGAAGCCCGCTTGCGCGCGGGTGCGGTCGAGGAGGTCGCGGATCGTAAGCGCGATGGGGCGGTAGTTCCGTTTCTTATGGAGATCCGCGAGTGCGCCGAGCGCCTCGTCGAGGTCTGCGGCCTCACCCTCGGTAGCTCCGGTGGGTCTCCGGAAAGGGTGCAAAGGCCCTTGTTCGGTACGGGTCCGAAACAAGACGTCATCCGAGAGACTGTAGAGAGGTCCGCGGAGTGTCGAGAACACCGCGAGCTCGTCATCGGGTCGCTCGATCGCGGTGAGCGCCATCCGCACCGCCTCGATCTCTTCGCGCTGGTGGAATCCACGACCCCCGACGAGGACGTGCGGTACGTCGAGGCCCTGGAGTGCTTCGACATAGGGGAGTGTGATGGATCGGTTGCCGCTACGCAGCCGTCGAAAGAGAAGACAGACGTCCGAGGCCACGACCGCCCGAGTCTCGTCCGTCCCTCGTTGACTCACACGGTAGCCGCTTTCGTCGACGAGCCACCGCAGCCACGCCGCGACGGCGGTAGGCTCCGACTTCTGCATCGCGTACTGCGTCAGGTTGCCCCAATCGCCGTAAGGTCGAGGGATGGGAAGCGCCACGACCGGTGGCTGGCTTTCGATCGGTGGGCGTTGCGGCTCGAGCGCGACGTATTCGGCCTGGCTGTTGGTTTCGGTTGGTTTCATCACCGCACCCATCGAGGCGTTGACGATCTCCTGAATGTGCGGCACGGACCGAAAACTGACACTGAGATAGACCGGCTTCGCTCCGGAGGCGACGAGCTGGCGTCTTACCTTCTGATAGAGAGTGACGTCCGCGCGACGAAAGCGGTAGATCGACTGTTTCGGATCGGCGACGACGAAAAGCTTTCCGGGAGCCGGCTCGATCTGAAGCCAGTCGTTTCGCTCGGAATCCGAGGCCGAGAGCAGGAGGAGGATCTCCGCTTGCAGGGGGTCCGTGTCCTGAAACTCATCGACGAACAGGTGCGTGAAGCGCTGTTGAAGCTCGGAGCGGACCCCCGGGTCGTCTCGGAGGAGATCTCGTGTTTTGACGAGAAGGTCGAGAAAGTCGACCTGCCCTCGTTTGGTTTTCGCGATCTGATATCGATCGACGAGCTCCTGCAGCTCCGCGTGAAGGTGAGCGGTTCGATCCGCTCCGGCGCGCTTCTTGAAATCGAAGAGCGCTTCCCGAAAATCCTCCCGTGTCTCGAGAAGATCGTCGCGGGAGACCCCTTCGGCGTACGCACCCCGGCCCTTGCGTTTTCCCAAGCGTAGCGCCGGTAGCTCGTGCTCGAGCGCGTCATAGTCTCGCCGCTCGGCGACGTGCTCTTGGCCTCGGAGGTCCTGTACGAAGCTGACGAGGGGTCGCAAGTCTTTGAAGAGGAAGTCGCGATCGCTAGAGCGTTTCTGAGCGTCGGCCTCCAACCGATAGGCCCTCTCGATGAGGTCGTCGATCTCGCTTTTCCGATCGAAAGCACGCACCTCCCACGGTGTGGGGAAGTCACGGATATCGATGAGCCTGAGCCCCGCGGTCGAGAGCTCGTCGATCGGGCCCCGGTCGTAGGTTGCCTTTCGTCGGAGCAGGCGGCGGATGCCGGGAGGAGGATCGGCGAGCTTCTCCTCGAGCCATCGTTCGAAGACTCTCCGGTACAGCCGTGCTGTCTGCGCGTCCGTGGAAACTTCGAATTGGGGGTCGACCCCGGCCTGAAGCGGGCGTTCCTTCAGGAGGTCAGCGCAAAAACCGTGAATCGTTCCTATGTGCGCTTCCTCGAGCTGTCCGAGCCCACGGTCGAGTCTCGCGCGGGCCTCCGGCTCGTCCGTGCCGCTCCGGGCGGTCTCGAGCTTCGCTCGAAGGCGCAGCTTGAGCTCGCCCGCCGCCTTCTCCGTGAAGGTGACGGCGACGAGGCGCTTGAGCTCACCACGTCCGGTGGCGATGACCTGGATGATGCGACTCACGAGCGCGGTCGTCTTTCCCGTTCCGGCCGCGGCTTCGACGACGAGGTTCAGCGAGAGCTCGTTCTCGATCGCGTCGCGCGCCGACTGGTCCGCGAGGGGGGCTCGCTGCAGATCGTTCGTGCCGCTCATGTCAAGTTGCGTAGCCAATTGAGAGGGGACAAGCGGGGGTCTTCCTGCTTTCGCTTCGCATCCACTTCCATCCGCGGACCGCAGACCGGAAGGTAGTCGCAGAACCGACAACCGAATTTCGGTTGCGGCGATGCGGGAAAAAAGCCCACGTCGATGATGTCGTCGAGGCGTCGTTGAAACTCGGAAACGACTTCGAGGGCCGATTCGTCGGTACGGACAACGCGTTCCTGATAGCCGCCGCGCTCGGTGCAGTAGTACAGACGTGCGGATTCGACTTCCTCGTCAGTAAGCGCCTCGTAAGCAAGCGTGTAGAGAACGGGTTGGAGACTCTCACCGCCGTTCAGTATCGCGCTCTCCGGCATCCACGCCTTGCCGCTCTTGTGGTCCGTCACTCGGACTTTGCCGTCGCCCCGCCGTTCAACGAGATCGATGGCTCCGCGGAGACGAAGGCCGCTGTCGAGCTTCGCGACGTCTAAGGTACTCGATGGATCGGCCGGTCCGCGCGGACGCATCCCGAACGTATATTCACGTCGGTAAGGGACGTATCCGTCCGTCGCCGCTGCTTCTCGGCGAAGCCAGCCGCGCAGGTCGAAGCGGATCCGCTCCAGCTCGTCTCTCCAGATTCGCTCGATTGCGGGCGCCAGTTCTTCGTGGAATTTCTCCGTGATCTCGTCGAGGACGAGCTCGAATAGTGGCAGGACCTCCGACAGGTTCTCGGGCCGGACGGGAAGTAGGGACGCCTCTTCGAGCCGTTCGACGATGTGAAACTGCGCGTCGTGCAAAATATGACCCCGCGTCAGTGCATCGAGATGGGTTGGAGGCTCGGATACATCGCGGGGCCTCAGCCGCAAGATCGCGTTCAGATAGAAGCGATAGGGGCAATGCGCGTACTTCTCGAGCGCCGTGACGGAGTAGGCGCGGGCCTCGAGTCGGTGTTTCGAAAGCAGCTGGCGAGCCTCGGTCGATGGCTCGACGAAACCGTCGACGGGTGAGTAGCGTCTGAGGCCGCGTTGATATTTCGCGCGCAGCGAGCGTGCCAGCGCCGGGTTGGCGTCGACCAGGTAGCGGGCCGTTCCTCGCGCCACCGCCTCCGGCGTATCGCGTCGAAGGGCGTCCGCGAGAAAAGCGAGGTCGAATTCCGTTTCGTCAATGGCGTCTATGGGCGCTTTCGGTGCCGGCCATCCGATGCGGGCGCCGCTCGACCCGGCGGCTGTGCGCTCGAGCGATTCGAAGTCGGGAAGCACGCCGATGGATGCTCGAGCGATCTCGAGCAGGTAGAAGGAAGGGACCTTGCCGCGGCCCTTCGCGAGGTCGACGGAAGGGTAGCTGAACACGATCTGCTCGTTCGCCGCGCCGACCGCGAGGCGCAAATAGAGCCGCTCTCTCTGAACCCGGTCTGCTTGTAGAGGGAGTCCGACGTCGAGAGTTTGCCGCGCCTCGTCTAGGAGTAGGGGATCCTCGACGATCTTCTTGGGAAACATGCGCTCGGCCAAGCCCGGCACGAGGACGACATCGAAGCTCGCGCCGCGCGCGGATCCCAATGGCGCGACCCAAACTTTGCCGTAACGGTAGTCCGGGGAGCGCTGGGCGAGAAGTGTAAGTCGCTCGCTCAAGACGTCCCGGACCTCACTCCACTCCACGGGGCCGACCGTTGCCATCGGCCGAAGCTCTTTCAGGATGGCGAGGACGCCTTCAGGGCGCGCGAGCGCGAGGGTCGCGAGCACCTCGAGCGCGTCGAGCCATGGGCCCCACGCCGCATTCGTCGGCAGCGCGGTGAGAGCTTCCATGAGCGGCAGCGCGAAACGGCGGAGGTGGCCGAGGTCGTCGCGCTCCTTTGCGATGGCGGTGGCCTCCGCACCTTCGGGGTCGTCGAGCTCGAGCGCGCGGATCTCGAGCTCGCGATCGAGACCACGCAATCGCCGCTCCCAGCGATCGCGCCCGCCGATCACCGCGGCGTTGACGAGTAGCTTCTCCCATCGCCAGGGTGCCCGCAAAGTGCCGGAGAGAGAGGGTTGACGCTCGGGCGATTCGACGGTCTCGGCGGTTGCGAAGAGGTCGAGCTGCGTCGGTTCGTCTTCGGCCAAGCTCGGGGACAACGTGTGTTGGGGAGGGACCCACAGTGAGGGCTCTCCCTCTGCCCGTTCCTCCGCCGGAATGGGCGCGCCGTCCGCGTCGAGCTGAGGTAGCTGAGACAGCGAGAGGTATTCGGAGAAACGTGCTGCGCTCAGATCTTCGAGCGCGCAATCCATCAGCGCGAGAAAGGCCCGTCCGGCCGGGTCGGGCCTCTTCGTGCCCTTCTCGAAATAGGCCGGGATCGCAGCGCGTTCGAGCGCATCCTCGAGGAGGCTCGTGTAGGTTTCGGGCGTACGAAGGAGTACGGCGATACGGTCGAAGGGCGTGCCCGATTCGGCGGCGTGCTGGATGGCGCGAGCGATCTCGACGGCTTCCTGAGCCTCGCCCGGCGCCGATAGGATCGAGACCTCCGGAGCGTCCTCTCGGGAAGCGGGAGCTTCCTCGCGAAAGAGGTAGGTCTGGAGGTCGCGCACGGGCTCGCTGCCGGCTGGACTCGCCGGTTCGGGGTCGCTTTCGAGTACCCGTCGCAGATAGTGGAGGGACCTCTCGTCTCCCTCGGGCACAGTCGCCATCGCCGCCGGAGCGTGCTCCGCGACTGCGGCAATGAAATCAGCCTCGACGGGCGTCTCCACGGCGAGATCGAGCAGCACGAAGGGGAAGCCGACCGGTGCGCCGGAAGTTGCGGTCGCTTCCCGGGCGAGCTCGTACACAGAGGCGCGATCCGCGACACCGTGCTCTCGCAACATCTGGTCGTAACGCTCCGCGAGACGGCTCAACACTGCACCGTCACGGGTGAGTGGGGCGAATTGCGTCGGCGCGACGCGGTGCAAGCGGCACTCGTTGACCGTCGACGTCAGGGCGCGTACGAGGCCCGGGCCGTCCGCGACGCTCTCGAACGCGCCGAGGCCGCCAGCCGACCGCTCCTGATGTAGGACGCGAGCGGTGACCGCCTCCTGGCCGAGGCGACTGTGGGTCACCTGCCCTGCGGCCGCGAGTGCCGGGAGCGCGATTCTATAAGCGAGACCGTCCAAGCTCATACGGCGCACACCGAACAACGAGCCCCGCTCATGAGCCAGCTCTCTCGCGAAATCGTCGGCGGCCTCGTGCTCGTTTGCGACGATGAGCACGGGGGCGCTGTGGTGCCGAGGCCCGGGCCGTTCGAGCCCATCGATAAATGCGCGGGCCCGCGCACGCCTGGACGCGGCGGAGGGACCGGATACGAGCAGACTTTTTGCCATCGAATTCGATTGCGCCGACCGTGCGGGGCGCTTTCCTGTTTTCCCGGCCATCATACAGCCAGGATTGATTGGTTGAAGCCGCAGAGCGAGGGTTATAGGATGTGGGCCTTGAATTGCGAGGCGGCGGTCGGACGATCGGCTGACCGTGATCGCATCGTTGGCAGGAGGGATGCAATGAAGATTACCCCGGCTCTTCGGCTGTGTGTCGCGTCGGCACTCGTCCTGGGCTTCGCTTCTCCGATTTTCTCGCAGGACGAGAAGCCGTTGAATGCCCGAGAGGTTCGCCGCTACATCTCGGAAGCAGAGAAGAGATTGGAAGATGGCGACGCGGCTGGGGCAGGCGGGCTCTACCTGCGTGTCCTAGAGGATTTCCCCGAGAGAGGAGACGTTCGTCTCGAGGTCGCACGGATTTACCGCGGCATGGACAACTGGGCGAACGCTGCGACGGAATATGAGCTCGCGCTCGAAACCCTCGAAGACGACGCCGACAAAGCCGAGTGCTACGAAGGAATGACGCTAGCCTATTCCAGGACCGCGAACTATGCGAAGGCGGTAGAGGTCGGGCGGACGGCGCTCGAGATGAACCCGCAGAGCGCGGATGTCGCGATCGGCCTCGCTATGGGCCTCGCGAAGACGGGCGAGCTCGTCGAGGCAGCGGAGATTGCAGCAAGGGCACTAGAGCTTGCGCCCGACAATGCGTTCGTTCATACGACGATCGGTGAAGCGGCACTCGCGGACGGTGATTTTCCCAAAGCGGAAGCGTCGTACAAAAAGGCGCTCGAGCTTGCTCCTGATACGGCGGAAGCGCATGCCGGGATGGCAGACATCCTCTTTTCGCGCGAGGACTACCCCGCAGCTGCGGAGTCGGCCACGAAGGCGCTCGAGCTCAATGACAAGTTGACCCGCGCGTTCGGTGTTCGCGGGAAAGCGAAGTACTTCATGGGCCAAACTCAAGAGGCACAAGCGGATCTCTCGATGGCGGTTACCGTGAACCCCGACGATCCCGATGCCAACCTTGCTTTCGCCGAAGTCTATTACGAGCAAGAGAACTATAGCCAGGCTGCCAGGTACTACCAGAAGACGATCGAGCTCAACCCGAGCTCGACCAAAGCCTTCGAGGCGCTGGGTCAGATCTACGTGGACCAGCAAAAGTATACAGACCTCGCACAGGTCATGACGCAGATGATCGCCGCGCAGCCGGGACATGCCAAAGCCCACTACTACCTCGGTCTTTCGCAGAACAAGGCACAGCAAACTGCGGAAGCGCTCGCGTCCTTCACTGAGGCTGCGAGTCTGGATGACTCCCTCGCGGACGCTCATTACCAAAAAGGCCGTCTGCTCATGGCGCAGCAACAAATGGCCGAGGCGTTGACTGCCCTCCAGAAGGCAGAGTCCCTGGACGGCGACAACGCCGCCTATTTGACGGATCTGGGCGTTGCCTATTATTCGTCCGGCCAGATCGATTCCGCGTTGACGACGCTCGAGAAGGCGGCGAACACCGAAGGCTACGCGAACGCCCTAGGATGGACGTTTTACGGGCTTTCGCTCATCAACGCGCAGCGGTTCGCGGACGCGCTGGAAGTGAGCCAGAAAGCCGCTGAAGCGGCACCGAACTATGGCACGGCACATCTCGCGGTCGGGTTTGCCGCGTTTGGGCAGATAAAAGCGGGTTGCCCTTGCACCCCGGAAGACGAAGCGCTGGCCGCGCTCGTCGTCGAGCACAACAACAAAGCAGTGGAATTCGGCGCCGTGAACGCGGACTTGCAGACACGTGCCGACGCTCTGTCCAAGGGCGAGAAAGTCAAATAGCTCTGTCGTCGGTCTCCGATCGCCGCGTCGGTCGGAGACCGACTAGCTCTTGTTCAATCCCCACAAATATTCGCGGAACTCGACTCGAATCGCGTCCCCTTGTCGGGCGATGAACGACACGACGTCTTCGTTCGCGTAACGCGCGATGAACTCCGCGAGCGTCGCCTCGGAGTGTTTGTATTCCGGGTCGATGAAGTCTCCACCGTACCAATCCATGATCCGCGTGACCATCAAAGCATCGTTCGCAACCGCGACATAGTCGACGTCGGTCAAGGCGGCGCGTGTCGCCGTTTCCAGTTGCTCATCGAGACGGCTACCGGTGAACGCTCGTCCCGGGAGTGGAGGACAGGACTCGGAGGCACAATTGACTGCGAAATGAAATCGAGCGTCGCGGAACATCGGCCGTAGAAGGTTGTGCTCGATGTTGTCGAGGCTCAGCACGAATCCACCGACCGAATGGACTTCGCGTCCGAACACGTCGGGCACGTCGCGGATACTTTCGATGGCATAGCTTCCATCGGTACGGACGTGGTCCAAAATCGTTTTGACCGTGTAGGCGTTGTAAGCATTGATCAAGAGCGCCTGGAGCTCCGTTTCGCTCAGCGTCTTCAAATCGACGGCCGCAAGGCTGGACAGATAGGTCTCGAACGTAGACTCCTCACCCTTGAGTCCCTGGTAGTCGAAGCGCCGTCCGCCGTCCTTGACGAACCGCTGCAGCAGTCCGTCCCAGAGGGCATGGTCGAAGGACGCGTTGCCGCCTGCGATCCCGCGCTCGAGCGCGTCAGCGACGTCTCCGCCCAATGGAGCGGCCCGCGGGGCACCGCAGCCGATCAGGGGCGCAGTGGCGAGCGCCAGGAATAAACAGAGTCTCATCCGGTAGTTCCTCCTGAGGTTATTGTTATTCTGCCACTCCCACGGTGCCTATGAATACCGCCACAGCGCATTTCCACCGGCGCCGTGGTGGCGGTGTCGGTTTTGTGCTACATTTTCACTAATCGCTAGAAAGTACCTTTGAGATCAATCCGTTAGGCTGCCCCCAGCATGTACGAAGCCTATTTCGGGTTTCGGGAGAAACCTTTCAATCTCACCCCGGATCCGAAGTTTCTCTACCTGTCGCCCAAGCACCACGAGGCGTTTGCCCACCTCTCGTTCGGTCTCGAACAGCGAGGCGGCTTCATGGTCGTCACGGGAGAAGTCGGAACCGGAAAGACGACTCTGTGCCGCTACTTCCTCGACCGTCTCGACGAGAACACGATAAGCGCGTTCGTGATCTACCCTGCGCTCAGTACGACAGAGCTCCTGTGTGCGATCAACTGCGACCTCGGCATTCCGTGTGACGGCGACCGCGAGAGCGAGAAGAGCCTCATCGACGCCCTCCATCGGTTCTTGCTGGACGCGCACCGCGACGGAAAGAACGTCGTCGTCGTAATCGACGAGGCTCAGAACCTTTCGCGAGACGTTCTCGAGCAAGTCCGCCTCATCTCGAATCTCGAGACGGACACGGAGAAGCTCATCCAGATCATTCTCATCGGTCAGACCGAGCTGAACGAGATGCTCGCGCAACGAGACTTGCGACAGCTTGCACAGCGCGTCACGGCCCGGTATCACCTCACACCTCTGTCGCGCGATGAGATCAAACGCTACGTCGACCATCGTTTGGCCGTCGCCGGACGGATCGGCGCGGTCGGGTTCGCTCCCGGCGCGTTGCGTGCGATTCGGGCTTACTCGAATGGCGTGCCCCGGCTCATCAACCTTGCATGCGATCGCACTCTTCTCGCGGGTTACGTCCTCGAGGAAAAACACATCTCTGCCGACGTCGCTCGCCGCGCCGTCGCCGAGCTCGAGCCGCCGACCTTCGACGCTCCGGAGCCGTGGTTCCGCCGCCTTTCCTGGCCATCGGCGTTGCTGCTGGTGGCGCTCGCAGTCCTTGCCGGGCTGGCGTCGTTGGCCGGAGTCGCGGTCGCGACGGGGGAGCTCCCGTGGGGCTTGACCGCCGCGAAAGGCGCGGTGCTCGAGATCGCGCCTGGACCGGATCTCGCTGCGCGGACACAAACGGAGCAGACCGAGCAGTTCGCACTTCGACTGGCGACGCTCTCTGAGGACGCCTCGCGTCGAGCGTCGACCGACGTCTTGCTCGAGCGCTGGGGAATCACCGCGGCGGAACGAGACGGCGCCGGCTCGAGCGCGGAGCTGATGGCGGCGCTCGCTGGACAATCGGAGCTCGAGTCCACCGAGATCGAGACGACGCTCGAGCAACTTCAGGTGATGGATGCACCGGCCGTGCTCGAGATGAGCCACCCCGCGCGGAGCGAGCCGCTCTACCTGGCGTTGACGAGCATCGCTTCAGGCACGGCGACCGTCCATTTCGCGCCGGGCGATGCCTACGAGCTGCCGCTCGATGTCGTCGAGAGGTATTGGACCGGTCGCGCGCGTCTGTTTTGGCGAGACTACGACGATCTCGCTTCGATGGACGTCTCCAGCCGGCTGGCTTGGGCTCGAGCGCGGCTTCAAGCGCTGGGGCTGTTGGCTCCGAACCGGGAGCCGCAGACCGAGGCGTTCGCGAGCGCTCTCGCAGAGCTCCAGAAGAGAATCCTCTCGTCCCCGACCGGAAATGTCGGCGAGGAGACCCGTATGGCGCTCTACAGCCTTGGCTCGACTTACCGCACCCCCCGGCTGGTGACCCCGTGAGCTTCATCCTCGACGCCCTAAAGAAAGTCGAGCGGGAGAAGCGCGGTTCCGGGGCGCGCGGGTTCAATATGGTCGCGCTGTCATCGGTTGATGGCGGCGGGCGGCGGCAAGTCGCAACGATGGTCGTGATCGCTCTTGCCTCCGCCGGCGTGACGGCTTGGGCATTGACGGTCCTACCTTCGAAGCTCGGCGGTGACACTTCAACGTTGCATGAAACGTCGAGTGTCGCGGAAGAGAACGCGGACCTCGCGCGTGAACCGTCGGTCGTGACTTCTACCCCGGTGGCTCCGTCGGCTCGTTCGGCCGAAGACGTTTCTCTGCCGGCGTCGGAGCACGGAGCGGCCGCACTTGAGCCCGAGGCCGAAAGTCGCCCTGTGCCCTCGCCGACGCATCGTCCACCTCCTTCCGCTCAGGCGGCGGACTCGGTTTCCGCCGCCGTCGCCGTCGAGCCGCCGCCTTCTTCCGAGATCGAAAGGCCATCGGTCGACGATGGGGCCTCGCATCCGGTCAGTATCGTCGGACGGGAGCACGCGGCGCTCGCCCAGCTGAAGCTAGCGGAGGATGGGCGAGCCGATGATTCTTCCGATACGCTTGTCCCGGATTCGGAGATCGACGACGCGCCTCCTGTGGACTCTCCTGAGCTGGTGCTGCAAGGGACGTCGGTGCTGGACGGAAGAGCTGTGGCGGTCATCAACGGGCAACGCGTGTTCGAGGGAGACCTGATCGAGGGCGCACTCGTGGTCGCCATCCATGAGCGCGACGTCGAGCTCGAGCGCGACGGACGACGCTTTCGACTCCGACTCTAGCCGAACGGTCGCTCGAGCTCGTCGTGCTAGTCCTTGGTCACGTTGCGTCGGCGAGCGTCGCCTGCCACGTTTTGGATCGGAAGGCCGACCTACGCTGGGTGATTTTGCTGACGCTCCTTGCGGATATCATCGATAAGCCGTTCGGCCTCGTCATCTTCAGCGAGACCATCAACAATGGTCGTGTTTGGTTTCACTCGCTGTCCGTCAACCTGGCGATCACGGTCGCACTCCTGTTGTGGAGAAAACCGCTTGGATACGTTCTCGCCCTCTGGATGCACCAGCTGTGCGACCGCATGTGGATGCGACCGTGGGTCGCGCTGTGGCCGCTCACGGGTGCCTTCGGGTACCGTGACCTGTCTCTCGACGCGTGGGTCTACAACGTTTTCAATCGGTACAACGTTGTGAGTGACGTGATTGGCTTACTGGTGCTTATCGGGTTCGCCTGGTACTACGGATTGTTCCACTGGAAACGCTTCGAGCGTTGGTTACGGACGGGGCACCTGACATCGCCACGGTCGTGAGCCTTTCCAGCGAGCATCGCATCCTCTAGACTGCCGGTCATGCTACGAAACGTGATCGTCGCGACCCCGGGCCAGGCCCTCATCGATATCACCGGAGACGTCGCCGCGGTCGTGGCGGAATCCACGCTCGAGGAAGGTCTTTGTACCGTCTTCATTCAACACACGTCGGCCAGTCTGCTCATCCAGGAGAACGCGGACCCTTCGGCCCGCCGCGATCTGGAAGCGTGGCTCGCGCGTCTGGTCCCCGAAGGCGATCCTCTCTACACCCACACCGCGGAAGGCGACGATGACATGCCGGCTCACGTCAAGAGCGCCCTTACGGCGACAAGCCTTGGTATTCCCGTAAGCGGCGGGAGGTTGATGCTCGGCACCTGGCAGGGCGTGTTCGTTTGGGAGCACCGTCGTCGCGGCTCGTCGCGCCGCGTACTCGTTCATGTCGACTGATATACACTTGACTTACTCCTGTTGGCGCGAGAAAATGAAAAGCGAAAATTTGGAGAAGCCCGGGCGATGATTCTTACGAAGCGACAGACGCAGATCTTGAACTTTCTCGAGGCATCCATCGACAAACACGGCTACGCGCCCAGCCTCGAGGAGATCAGACGGCATTTCGATCTCCATTCGATTTCGACGGTGCACAAACACCTCGTCAACCTGGAGCAGAAGGGGCTCATCAAGCGACATTGGAACCGCGCTCGCGCGATCGAGCTGGTTCGGGTCTCCGACGGGAATGTGCAGCGCCCAGAGGCCCGATCGGTGCGCCTCGAGGGGGTTATCGCCGCCGGCGCTCCGATAGAGGCGGTTCGCGGCGCGGAGTTGGTCACGGTGCCGGAAGACATGATCGGCCGGCGAGACGTCTACGTGCTGAAGGTGCGCGGAGACTCGATGATCGACGAGCAAGTACGCGACGGTGATTTCGTCATCGTCGAGAATCGATCGGATGCGAAGAATGGCGAAATGGTCGTGGCGCTCCTGAATGGGGAGAACGCGACGTTGAAGAAGTTCTACCTCGAGCACGACCACGTGAGATTGCAACCGGCGCACCCAACGATGAAACCGATACGTGCGGCGTTAGCGGATATTGAGATTCAGGGCATCGTCGTTGGTGTTCTGCGTAAGTACTGACCATCATCTCGGATGACCCGATTGGAGAAAAGATGAGCGAAAAGAAATCGATCAATTTCACGGTAGTGCCTTTCGAGCCGGAGGCGGACGACGATAGCCCGTCGGTAAGCGAAAGCACCTACGCGAATTTCTGCGCCGTAAGCCACACGCCATTCGACTTTACGCTCACTTTTTGCGAGATGCGTCCGTTGAGCGAGAAGGACGTCGACAACGTGCCCGAAGGAGCGACCCAGACCGTTCGTGCTCCGGTGAAGGTGAAGGTCATCGTGCCCGCGCAGCTCATTCCCGCGCTGGGGGCCGCGCTTCAGGAGAATTGGCGCATTTACCAGGATGCCTACTCCAACGTGGGTTGGGCGAAGGGACAGATGGGCGGTAAGGTCCATTGACGCTGAAACGCGTGACGGGCGTTGTCGACTCCGACCGCGCTTAGGTGAATAGAGAATGCCTGGAACGGCTTCCGCGGTTGTCCATGTAACGCTCGAGAACTTTTTTGATTGCGCCGGTCCTCATGAAATCGACGCGATCGTGTCGCTCAGCCGGGCGGTGGACCGCACGCTGCGCGCCTACGCTCCCGGGTGGGAGCGGCCGTCGGCGGACGAGGCGGTCTTGGACACGCCCGGATGGGTCGGACGGAAAGCCGGTCTCGACTGGGCGGACGGATTGCGCGAGCGTTTGGACGACGAGCACGGACTCGAATGTTCGATCGGGATCGCGACGACGAGCGTGACCGCGCGTACTTGCTCTCGACTTGCACGCCCCCGAGGGGTTCTCCTCTGGCTTCCTGGCTACGAGGAAGACCTGATTGCAGACCTTCCACTCGAGGAGCTCGATGAGCTGACGCCGACGCAGCTCGCGCAGCTCCGCGGACAAGGGGTTCGGACACTCGGCGAAATGGCGTGCCTGAGCACGGAAGACGCCAGAGCCTCTCTCGGCTCCCACGGTGTCAAGCTCGTCGGGCTGGTACGCGGGGTTCGCGGGGCTTCGGATCGTCGGGAGGGCGGCCGCCTCGCTCGCAGTGTGAATCTGCTGACGCGGAGACTTGCACGACGTCTGGGAAGCTGCCGTCGCAAAGCTCGGGGCCTCGAGCTTCGCATCGTTTTCGACGACGCCGTGGTGAAGGAGTGCTACACCCTCCTGCCAAAGGCCGCGTCGGAAGTTGAGCCCATCGAGATCGCGGCCCGCAGGCTCCTAGAAACCGCTCCGAGACGAGATCACCCCATCGCCGGGCTTGCTCTCACCGCGACCGGTCTCACGCCGTCTGTTGGGCAGCTCAGCTTGTTCCAACCCGCCGGTCCAAGGGAAGTAGGGGTACAGCTCGGCCGGATCTGTTGACCCAGATCCGAACAGTCGGCGACTCTTTTTTTGTCGGCATTTCCACGCGGAAACGGGTTGTTTTCACCACGACTCACGTGAAAGACGCGGCAGCAGGCGGCGACCAGTGGCCTGGTTAGCGGGTTTTGCAGTGTTGGAACGACCCTTGCAACGCTATGGGAAGATACGTGGCAACCATGGATGAACGCAGATGTGAGTCTCGAATATTCGTACCTCACGCCATGGCGGTGCGCCTCTCTGCCGAGGGGGTCCGGGCCAAAGGCCACGTGATCGACCTGAACAACGCGGGAGCGTTCATCGCAACGGAGCTCGTCCTCGAGAAGAACCGGCCTCTCAGGATTTTGCTCGAGGTCCGTGCCGCTGGGCGGAGGCCCTGGCTCGAGGCCGTCGTCATGAGGCGAACGGAACGTATTGTTGGCCGGCGTTTGACCATCCCGGCGGGGCTTGGGGTCGTATTCGTGGCGGCGACCAAGCTCGAACGGGAGTTCATCCAGAGGGCAGTTGTTGAGGCCCTGACGGAAAGTCGGGAGCGGAAGACGGTGGCGGATCGCTCAGCGGCGGGCGACGACGGACGCCCTCGCCGCTGACGCTTCGGAAGCCGCCGCTTCGAGAGTCATTGCCGAACAACTCACCGTAGGCGCGCGGCAGAAAGCCGACGCCGAGCACTGCGTTCGCGAGCATGAAGGTCAAGTGCGCGGCGAGACTATACGCGAGTAGCTGCGGGGCCGGCACGACGTCGCCGTGGAAGAAGATCCAAGCGAGAGAGGTCGTTCCCAGGCGAGCGACGTTAATCGGCAGTGCCCCGACGATGAAAATGATGGGGAGGGTCGCGAGGAGCCGCGCGAAGGATATCTCGAAGCCGAAGCTCCGCATCGCGTAGCTATGCGCGACGACCGCGAGCAGCAGGAGTGGCGCTTTGAGAGCCAGCACCATGGCGAAGTGCTCCGGCCGCGCCAAATGAAAGGTGCGCAGCAATCGCCAGTCCGGTGCGCGGAACATGCGGCCGAAGAACTCGTAGCCACCGTGCAGGTAGCCCAGGAACACGAACCAAAGCGCTACCAGGGCAACGGGCGCGAGGAGAAGCGGGCGAGGAAGCGCCTCGGAGACGAACAACATGCCGATGCCGGCCCAAAGGACGAGGTGGGTCTTCTGCAGGAGGTCGAGAAAGAGGATCGTGCTCGTGACTTCGAGCAAGCCCGCCGAGACCCGCCGCGCGAGATAGAAAATCATCGCGCCCTGGGACACCCGGTGGTTGACGATCGACAGCAGATAGTCGACGGCTCTGACCGGAAGAAGGTCTCCGAGTGAGACACTTCCATGGAACCATTGGACGGCGTAGCGAAGTACCACCGTATCGAGCGCGAAATAGACGACCGAGAATGGTAAGAGGGCGGCGAAGAACCCGACATAGTCGGCCTGCGCTAGCGCGTCGACAAAGCTCTCTACCGGTACTTTTCTAAAGATCAGGACGAGGATGGCGATCGTGACGACGGGGGGAAGTATCGAGCGTGCGAGGGGTCGCCAATCGTTCCTATGCGCCGCACCAGGCTTCACGGTAGTTGCTCTCCTATACCTGTAATACGAATTCCGGTCGATTTCACGCCATAGTGACGATTGATCTTCAATAGCAACCCGGTGATGACCTCGCAAACCCTGGTGTTGGAAAGGTTTCCGGCGATCACACCACGCAGGCCGGTGTCGTGGACGAGCGCGCGCGTTTGCTCAGCGGCGTCGAGGTCGTCCGAGCAGATGAGGACGTCTTCGGTATGTGAGGAGTCTGATTTCGCCAGGGTTCCGGCGGAGACAGTCTGGAATGCAGCGACGACGCGCACGGAATCTCCCAGAGCGGATTGCACGAGCTCCGCCGCCGACGGTTCGCTCGTCGGGCCGGGAGGCCACGCAATCGTCGCGGTGACGAGGATCTTTCCGGAAAGCTCATCCGTAAGCTCCGAAAGGATCTCGATATGGCTCTGGTCGGGGAGCGTGGATACGACGATATCGGCCTCGTTCGCCGCAGCGCGGTTACTCATTCCGGTGACGTTACTGGAGCCGAGCTTCGCGTTCAGCTCGTCGGCCGCCTCGCGTCCACGCGCGTCACTCCGAGAACCGAGTAATACGCTCCGACCGGCGCGTGCCCAGCACAAAGCCAGTCCGCGGCCTTCCTTGCCCGTCCCGCCCAAGACCGCTATCGTCATCGAATCGTCTCCTGTTCATGTTCAGCGAAAGAGATCCTCGGCCGGATCTCGAATGAGGTCGGTTGCCTTCGAGTCCGAGCGTTCCCACGCGAGTCCTCGGACGATCGCCACCGGAACGTCGTCGACCTTTCCCATGACGAGCTCAGCCGCAGAGGCAATCTCATCAGCGAGGGCGACGAGCGTCGACGCAAGCGAGCGACCTTGCCGGTCTTCCACGCCGCGGTAGTCGATCAAGGCAGGCACGCCCGCGAGACCCACGGCGACGTCCACGACGCCCTGACGCCACGGTCGACCAAACGTATCGGAGATGAGGACTCCGAGCGCCGTGCCCGTCGCTGCTCGCAACCCCTCGAGGATGGCCGCGGCAGAGCCGTCGGGGTCGGTGGGGAGCGCGGCGGCGTTGTCGCTGCCGGCGATATTGGAGCTGTCGACACCCGAGTTGGCGCAGATGAAGCCATGATGGGTCTCGGTCAGCAGAATGCGGTCCATCTTCACGACCCGTCGCGCTTGTCTCAGTGCGAGCTCTACGAGCCGTGGATCCTTTCCGCTACTCTCGCCGAAGGTCGTCGCTAGAGGGGACGGCTCGATCGTCGCAAGAGGGACGACGCGGCCTTCCGCCTTGGACACGATCTTCTGGGTAATCACGAAGACGTCGCCGTCGCACGGTTCGATTTCGTGGCGACTGCATGCGGCGAGGATCAGTGTCACGAGATCGTCACCGTCGTGGATCTCGGGCATCCCGGTCAGCCCGATGATCTCGATGCGAGGCGTGTCCACCGTGCGGAATTATGCCACAGAGCGAACCCTATGCCCGTCAGTCACGCTCAATCGAATCTTCGGTCTCGAGGCCTCTGAGCTCGTAATCGTCGTACCTCACCCGGATGTTCCTGCGATATCGCTTGAGAAAGAACAGCCTCGCATCGATAGAGAGGTCCACGTCTTCGAGCAGCCACAGGTCGTCGTGAAGCCCCGCCTGTGCCGTAGCCCGGGATCCTTTTGCCACTCGGCCGAAGAGTCCGACGAGGAAGTCGAGATCTTCTCGTAGCTCGACCTCGACCCTCACGAGCTGGCCACGGTCGGCGTCGATCCAGGCGACGCCTTCCATGCGAGAGAGAATTTTGGTTGCACGGGAGTGCCCCTTGACCCCGTTCTTGGGTGCGAAGCGAAACGCATGGACGGGTTGGTCGGCGAGCGTCGTGGGGCCAAGAGGCTCGAACTGCAGGACGCTGAGCGCGTCTTCGAGCCGTTCTCGATAACGCTCGGCGCGCTTGTTGATGTGCTCGCCGCGCGCCTCGGCTAGCGCGGCGGGTGGTCGAGAGCCTTCGGCCTGTGCGGCGTCGTCGAAGGCCTCCTCTTGCTCTGTGTGCTCACGGGCCGATAAGGGCGCCCCGTTCCTCGAGGTCAACCGTCGATACTCTCCCCACGGGACAGGCAGGACGCGATAAGTCTCGCTCTCCGTGCGCTTGATGGTTCCATCCTTGTTGAGGTGATCGGTGACGGTGCGCTCCTTGAAAGCGTAGCGCGCCTTGTGCTCGTGAAGACGTGGTTGTTCGGTGATGACCCGTGCGATCAAAGCGCGAGGAGAGGGCTCCGCTGGAAACTCCGCTGATACGGCCGTGATGAGGGCGAGGACGAACGTCACCTAGAGATGATACCCGCTCGAGATCACCTTCTACGAGTTGTCGCGGTCCGAAATTTTGGCTACGATTGAGAATACTCCTGGACATTCAGAAGTTTGCCGCGCCGGTCCCCCGACGGCCCTGCGCGCTATCCCTCTCACCCGGAGGTAGCGGTGTTCAAATATCAATCGGTCGACGCCCGGGCGCTCCCTGACGATGCCCGACGCGACCTCTCCCGCCACGGCCGCGAACGCGAAAAGATCTTCGAGTTTTTTCGACTGAACCTGGAGCCACGGGACGTCGAGTACCACTGGCAGCGACTGCTGCTGCACCAGACGAGGTTCCCGGCGCCCGAAGGCGAGAAAATCGATCTACGAACGGCGGCTTTCGATTACTTCTTGAACGAGACGGATCTGCTTGCCGATCCTCTGGTCATGGAACGGGAGGCGCTGCGCCAGACAGAGCTCATGGCGCATTTCGACCACTTGACCGGGCTGCACAACTATGCGTTTTTCGAAAGCGAGATAAAAACCGAGGTCGCTCGCGCAAAACGCTACGACACCTCGTTATGTCTCGTCCTGCTCGACCTCGATGGGTTCAAGCTGGTCAACGACACGATGGGCCATCGCGCCGGAAATGACGTCCTTCGGGAAGTTGGACACGTGCTTCAAAAACGCTTGCGCTCCAGTGACCTCGTCGCTCGATTCGGTGGTGACGAGTTTGCGGCACTACTACATCGAACGGACCCAAACGACGGCCAGCGCGTGGCAGATAGCTTGTGCGCGAGCATCGGCGAGCAGTTTCGAATCGAGCGCCTTCAATCCCTCCCGAAGCCGTTGACCGCAAGTTTCGGACTCAGCGCGCTCCCGCTCCAGGCCGAGGACGAAGAGCAGCTCTTCGAGCTTGCGGACAAGGCTCTCTATCGGGCCAAACGGGCGGGCGGGAACCGTGTGGAGTACGCCACGGCGTAACTCTGCATCGGAGTTTCGTTGCTGGAAAGCGACGCTGCCGGCGGATAGTCCGGCCGGATGAAGCGTCCGCGAATGTCGCCGCTGAACCGAAGCGCGCCCCATGCGACCCAGCTGACGCATAGCGCCGTGGCGGCGAGCCTCCCGAGCCGTGCGTGCGAAAGACGGTCGACGATCATACCGAGGCTGAGGACGATGACGGGAAGGATCACGAGGTCGTCCTTCGAGAATTGAAAGATCGTCGTGTCACCGAGTCCGGCGCGCAGCACGTTCATCCCGAGATAGGTCACGAGCGCGGCCAGCGTGAGGGCGTACGCGATCGGGTGCTTGACCCTCGTCGGTCGATACAACACGTGTGCGACCGCCAGAAACCCGAATATTCCGTAGAACAAGTTGAGTCGATGGGCGGCCATTTCGAGCGCGGCCAGGGGTGTGAACAAAAGCTCGACGAGCTCGGCCCCGGTAGCGGCACTCTCCGGATGGGTGAGAATCTCGGGAACATAACGCCAGTAGAACAGGCCGATAGCGAGGAGCGCGCCCGCGAGCGCCCACAGCGCGATGGCCACGGGCGTCACTGTCTCTGGGCGCCTGGGGCGGTCGACGACGGCGAGCGTCAAACAGAACGCGGGAACGAGAAAGCCGAGCACCAAAGCACTGCCCGCATAAGAGAGTAGAGAGATCGCTATCAAGCCCGCCCATCCGAGGAGGTATCGAGGAGACTTCATGCGGTCGTAAAAGAAGACGAGGAACAAGATGGCGACCATGTCCCAAAAGTGCCCGAACATCGCGGCATAGGAAGCGACCGCGAGACGGAACCCGAGGACCCGGGCCGTGGCGTGCAGGAACACCGCGACTTGAGCGGCTCGTGTCGAGACTCCCAGCCGTATCGCAACGGCATAGACGATGAGGGCCTCGGCGACCAGCCACGCAGTCGGGATCAGCATCATCCACTCTTCGACCGGAAGGCGAAGCAGGCTGAACGGATAAATCGACAGGTAGAGAAGAGGTGGATACGGAAAAGCGACCCAGCGATCCCCGACGAGCTGCAAGCCCAGAAGGTGTGCGTGTTGGTAGTCGATGTAGTTCCGGAACAGTCCGGACAGGCCTTCCGTCCAGATGAGCGAGACGAACTTCGAGTGTGTCCGGACGTCGGGATAGTAAAAGTCCGGGTGAAAGAGCGCGAACAGCCGGAAGGCGAAAGCGGCGAAGGCAATGAACACGACCAAGCGAGCCGCGGGCGTCCGGAACACGGAGCCCTCGACGCGGCGTCGCCAACCATAAAACGCGATGAGAGCCAAAGAGAGGAGGTGGGCCCGGAGGCCGAGCACATTCGCTGCGTGCACGGGCCAGAGCTTGTTCACCGTGGCGAGCGCCGCCAGCGACAGTGCCGCCGCCGCGCTGCTCGTGACGCTGACCCCGACGCCCATCCCGATAGCGCGCGGAAATAAGTAGAAGGCCGCGACCCAGGAAAGAATGGTGATACTGCTCCAAAAGTCGGGCAGTACCGCTCCGAAGCGTCGAGACGGTCGAATTTGAAGCCAGTCGAGCGCGAGCCCGAGTGGCCTTGGATCCGGCGAGCTCGAGGTCAAACGAAGCTCGAACGGACCGCCGTCACCGTTCGGAGCGTGAAGCTCTCGGAGCGTGAAGTCGGACTGACCGATATCCGTCGCCTCGACGAGGTCGTCTCCCAAGAAGAAACGGACGCGAGCGGCAGCGGCGACGTGACGTTTGTAGCGGAGTGTGACGTCGAAGGGCCCGTCGATGCGCAACGGCAGCCGGACCGTGGCTGATCTTCCCGTCCAGTGAATGAAAGTCGGCTCGTCGATCTCGAAGTCCTCGCGAAAGCCTTCGACATATCGGTGATCGTTCGGCCCGAAGCCGAAGAAGATGTCGCTCGGCCGCTGATAGGCGACAAGGAGTGCGATCGCGGCGAAGAGGAGTAGGCCGCCGAGACGACGGGCCTCCGCGATCATGAGCTCGGGGCGCGTTTGTTCTCTTCGGCGCCGTCGTCGGCTACCACGCTCGCCATGTAGTAATCGCAGACGCCACTTCTAAATTCTTTCTCGTCCTGGAATCGAAAGAAGGGCGCGAGCAACGAGCGATAGTCGGAGGAGGGACGGATGAAGTGTCCATTCTCCGCCCAATGCAAAAGGTGGCCGACGAGATTCAAACGCGAGGCCGTTGGGATGTCCTCGATGATGAGAGCCCGTCCGCCCGGTCTCAACACCCGACGCATGCCTTTCATCACCGACGATACGTCCTCGTCACTCAGGTGGTGTAGCAACCCGTATACGAGCACCTCATCGAACGCGCCATCGGGAAAATCGAGCTCGCGTGCATCCTGGACCGCGAATTGGCCCCGGAAGTTCTTCTTCGCGAAAGAAATGTATTTCGGATTGAGATCGATGCCCGTATAGCTCTGCTCCGGGAACAAGTCGGAAAACGCGCCGGGTCCGCAGGCGACGTCGAGCACGCGGCAAGTGGCCGCGCTTCCGCCGAGATGTTCCGTGATGGTGCGGCGAATGACGGTGAAATTGGCTTCGAGTAGCCCGCGACAGAAGAGAAAGAAGCGAGGGTATTCGGAGAGACGTTCGATGAGCGCGTGTAGCATGTATTTTCCGCGCAGATACTATCTCAGCGGCTGTCAAAAACCGAATCGGCAAGCAGCGGTAAAATAGTTTCATGAAGTCACGCCTTTTTTTGAGCCTTTTGCTCCTATCCACGATCGAGGCCGGAGCCCAGGATCTGGAGAGCCGGGTCATGACGGTGTTCGAGAAAGCCGGGCCCGGAGTCGTCAACATTACGAGCAGGAGCATCTCCTACGACTTCTTCTCGAGACCGGTGCCTCAGGAAGGTTCGGGATCGGGATTCGTCTACGACCGGCAGGGCCACGTCGTGACCAACTTTCACGTCATCGAAGGCGCCCGTGCGCTCCACGTGACGTTCTCCGATGAAAGCCGCATCCCCGCGAAAGTGGTGGGGATCGACCCGTCGAACGATTTGGCCGTTATCAGAGTCGACGTGGCTCCGGACCTTTTGAACGTCATCCCGATGGGCCGTTCGAGTGAGCTCAAAGTGGGGCGATTCGTCGCGGCTATCGGGAACCCTTTCGGTTTGCAGCAAACGCTCACCACCGGCGTCGTGAGCTCGCTCGGGCGCGTCATACAAAGCCCCGACGGGCGATTCATTGGAGAGATCATCCAAACGGACGCGGCGATCAATCCCGGCAATTCCGGCGGACCGCTGCTCGATCTCGACGGCCGGGTCGTCGGCCTGAACTCGGCCATCCTCAGCCCGAGTCGCGCGTCGGCGGGCATCGGCTTCGCGATCCCGTCCCGCACCCTGTCCCGCGTCGTACCCGAGCTCATCGAGAAAGGGCGCTACGCCCATCCGTGGCTCGGCGTCTCACTGATGGACATCAGTGCCAACCTCGCGGCCCGATTGAGCCGAAACGGGGTGCGAACGCCCGGAGGCGGAGGCGTACTCGTTGCCGAGGCGGTCCGTCGCGGCCCGGCCGCCCGCGCGGGTATCCGGGGCCCGAATCAGATGGGGCGTTTGGGGAACTTGCGCATCCCGCTCGGGGCGGACTACATCCTCGCGGTGGACGGAGAGGCGGTGCGAACCCGGAGCGACTTGACGGTGCTCCTCGAGAGTCGACATCGAGTGGGAGATGTCGTCAGCGTTTCCATTTGGCGCGAGGGCACCGTCGTCGATATCGACGTCTCGCTCGGAGAGCGTCCGAGCGCCTCGCGATAGGATGTCAGCTGACATGACATCCGACGCCGTCATTCGTATCCGCGACCTCGAGTTTCGCTACGGCGAGGGCGATTTTCGACTGCGGATACCGGAGCTGAGTATCCAGTCGGCGTCATCCGTCGCCTTTGCCGGGCCGAGCGGCTCGGGAAAGACAACGCTCTTGCACCTGATCGCAGGGATCGTGACTCCGATCCAAGGACGGATCGCGACCGCGGGGGTCGACGTCAGCGCTCTCTCCGATCGCGACCGGCGCGGCTTTCGCATTCGACACATCGGTCTCGTGTTCCAGGAGTTCGAGCTCCTCGAGTACCTGAGTGTGCTCGACAATGTCTTATTGCCGTATCGCATCAACCCGGCGTTGGATCTCACCCAGGAGGTCGTGGAGCGCGCACACGCCTTGACGGAGCAAGTTGGAATGGTGGACAAGCTGCGGCGTGCCCCTCGGCAGTTGTCTCAGGGAGAGCGACAGCGCGTCGCGGTCTGTCGCGCGGTTTTGGCGGAGCCGCGAGTCCTGATGGCGGACGAGCCGACGGGGAATCTCGATCCTTTGAACAAGGGTAAGGTGCTCGACATCCTGTTCGACTATCAGAAGACGAGCGGTACGACGCTGCTCACCGTGACTCACGATCAGGACGTTCTGGAGCGATTCGAGCGCGTCGTCGATTTCAAAGAGTTTCACGCGTGAAGCAAACTCTCTATCTCGCCTGGCGCTACCTCGCCTTCCACCGCGTGAAGACGATGATCCTCCTGCTCTCGATCACGCTGATTCTGTTTCTGCCGGTGGGGCTCCGCGTGCTCGTGAACCAGAGCTCACTGCAGCTGACGGAGCGCGCGGAGGCGACGCCCCTCGTCTTCGGCTCGAAGGGGAGTCCGCTCGAGCTTTCGTTGAACACGCTCTATTTTCGCTCGGATTTCCCCGAGCCCATGGGTCACGAAGAGCAAGAGCGGATCCTAGAGACCGGTCTGGCGCCCGTCGTCCCCATGTATGTCCGCTACCACTCTCAAGGCCATCCGATCGTCGGCACGAGCATCGAATATTTCGAGCACCGTGCCCTCGCCGTCGGCGCCGGCCGTCTTTTCGCGAAGCTGGGGGAATGTGTTCTCGGTGCACGGGTGGCCCGCTCGCTCGGCGCCGAGGTGGGAGACGCCATCATTTCGTCTCCCGAGAACCTCTTCGACCTTGCCGGTGAGTACCCTCTGAAGATGGTCATCGTCGGGATACTGGACCATGCCGACTCGCCGGATGATGATGCGATCTTCGCGGACATCAAGACGACGTGGATCATCGAAGGGATTGGCCATGGACACCAAGACGTCTCGGAGCAAGACGCGACCAGCGCCGTCCTGTCGAGAGAGGACAACCGGATCGTTGCCAACGCGTCGATCGTGCAATTCAACGAGATCACTGACGAGAACGTGGGCGCGTTTCACTTCCACGGCGACATTTCCCACTTTCCGTTGACGGCGGTGATCGCTTTTCCGCCGGACCAGAAGGCCTCCGCGCTCTTGCAAGGTCGCTACCAGTCGGACGAGAGCATCCAGGTCGCTCGGCCATCGGAGGTCATGGGGGAGCTCCTCGACACCATTCTGACGATCGAGAGCTTTATCGTCGCGGGAGCGGTGCTCGTCGGGCTGGCGACGCTCGCTTCGGCGGCCCTCGTCTTTTCGCTATCGCTACGACTCCGCCGGCGAGAGATCGAGACGCTGTTCAAGATCGGAGGCTCTCGTGCTAGCGTAATCTCGCTTATGCTCTCGGAAATGGTGGTTGTGCTGGTGAGTGGTGTCGTTCTTGCGGGAGTTTTGACCGTGCTGACGAGTCAGTACGGTGCGGTACTCGTCCGCGCTTTGGTGCGGATGTAGGAGGTGAGAATGAGCCGATTAGGGATCGCTTGGGTCGTGTTGCTAGTGGGTTGCGGCCAGCCTGGTGATGGGACGACGACCGGAGGGGCGGACGGTGACCCCGCTGCGGGATTAGCCGCGAACGACGCGCTTTCGGTCTACGTCGTCAATTACCCTCTCGAATATTTCGCCGAGCGGATCGGCGGCGAGCACGTCGACGTCCGCTCGCCGGTGCCGGACGGCGTTTCGAGCGCCTCCTTTAGTCCGGACACGGACGCGATCGCGGCTCTCCAGTCCGCGGATTTGATCTTGCTGAACGGTGCGACGTTCGCGAAGTGGGTCGAGACCACGGCGCTTCCCACCACACGTACGTTCGACACGTCGGCGAGCTTCTCCGATCGCTACGTGACCGTCGAGAACGCAGTCGTTCATAGCCACGGCCCGGAAGGGGAGCACAGTCACGGCGAAACAGCGGTGACCACGTGGCTCGACCCGACCCTCGCCTTGGAGCAGGCCCGCGCCATTCGGGATGCGCTCGCCGGGGCACGTCCGGACGCACGAGCCGACTTCGATGCGGGATATGAGTCCCTCGCGGCGGATCTGCAGGCTCTCGACGAGCGCTTCGAGGAGATCACGCGTGATCATCTAGATGTGCCACTCATCGCATCTTCCTCCGCTTTCGCCTATCTCGCGCGCCGCTATGAGTGGAACGTGCATACGGTGCCGGTCGATCCTGACCACGCGCTCGATGATGACGGCTGGCACGACTTGACACACGCGATCGAGGACCACGCGGTGCGACACGTCTTGTGGACCAAGTCTCCCGAGGGGGACACGGCTGCGAGGCTTGAGAGTATCGGGGTCGGCGGGATCGTGTTCTCGCCGTGTACCGATCGGCCGGCTGCCGGAGACTATTTGAGCGTCATGGAGTCGAATGCGGCCACGCTCGTGCGAACGTTCGCGGACGAGCCGTAGCGACCGAGACATTGACGGCCGGCTGAGACAAAAGAGAGAGGAACGGTATGCCACCGTCACTGGACAAACAAGCGTACTGGAGGCAGAACCTGGTCTATCTCGGGACGCTGCTCGCGATTTGGGCGCTCGTTTCTTTTGGGTTCGGCATCGTCTGGGTCGAGCCTCTCAATCGGATTCGGCTAGGCGGCTTCAAGCTCGGCTTTTGGTTCGCGCAGCAGGGCTCGATGTATGTCTTCGTCGTTCTCATCTTCGTCTATGTGTTCTTGATGAACCGACTCGATCGTAAGTATGAGGTAGACGAGCGAGAGGAGTCTCGATGAGCGTCCAGGCGTGGACGTTCGTCATGGTGGCTCTCTCCTTCGCGCTCTATGTCGGTGTGGCCATCTGGTCTCGCGCGAAGTCGACCGGGGACTTCTACGTCGCCGGCGCTCAGGTGCCTCCGCTCGTCAATGGTATGGCGACGGCGGCCGGGTGGATGAGCGCGGCGTCGTTTATCTCCATGGCGGGTTTGATTGCGTTCATGGGACGCGACGGCTCGGTCTATTTGATGGGCTGGACGGGCGGCTACGTGCTGCTCGCTCTGTTGCTCGCGCCCTATCTGAGGAAGTTCGGAAAGTACACGGTGCCCGATTTCGTCGGTGACCGGTACTACTCGCAGGTCGCGCGCGTGGTCGCCGTCATCTGCGCGGTGTTCGTCTCGTTCACTTACGTCGCGGGACAGATGCGCGGCGTCGGGATCGTGTTCTCCCGGTTCCTTGGAGTGAGCATCGATGCCGGTGTCGTGATCGGAATGGGCATCGTGTTCTTCTACGCCGTTCTGGGCGGCATGAAAGGCATCACGTATACGCAGGTCGCGCAATACTGTGTGTTGATCTTTGCTTTTCTCGTTCCGGCGATCTTTATCTCACTCCTGCTGACAGGCAATCCCGTACCGCAGCTAGGCTTCGGAAGCACGCTCGCCGATGGCTCGGGCGTCTACCTGCTCGACCGACTGGACGGGCTCGGCCAGGAGCTCGGATTCAGCCGCTATACGGACGGACAGAAGAGCACGCTCGATGTTTTCTTCATCACGGCGGCGCTCATGGTCGGGACTGCCGGCTTGCCCCATGTCATCGTCCGGTTCTACACGGTGCCGAAGGTGTGGCAGGCGCGAAGCTCGGCGGGCTGGGCGCTGTTGTTCATCGCTTTGCTGTACACGACCGCGCCGGCCGTTGCGGCATTCGCGCGCGCCAATCTTCTGACGACGGTTTCGGACGCGGTCTATGACGATGTCCCGGAGTGGTTCTCGAACTGGGAGGCCACGGGGCTCATCGCGTTCGACGACAAGAACGGCGATGGTCGGATCCAGTACACCGGTCCGGCATCACCCATCGAGAATGAATTGACGATCGACCGGGACATCATGGTACTCGCCAATCCGGAGATCGCGCGGCTACCCGCATGGATCACCGGCCTGGTGGCGGCGGGGGGCCTGGCGGCGGCGTTATCCACGGCGGCGGGGCTCCTACTCGTGATCGCGACGTCGGTGGCGCACGACCTGTTCAAGATTTCGTTCCGCTCCACGATGAGCGAGAAGAGTGAGCTCAGGGTCGCCCGGATCACCGTCGGCGTCGCCGTGGTCATCTCCGGATATCTGGGCATCAACCCGCCCGGCTTCGTGGGTGAGGTCGTAGCGCTCGCGTTCGGCTTGGCGGCCGCGTCCTTCTTCCCCGCGATCCTGCTAGGGATCTTCACGAAACGGATGAACAGCTACGGCGCGGTGTCGGGGATGGTCGCGGGGATCACATTCACGTCCATCTATATCGCCTATTTCAAGTTCATCCATCCGGAGCTCAACACCGCTGAGCATTGGTGGATGGGGATCTCTCCGGAAGGGATCGGTACCCTTGGGATGTTGCTGAATTTCGCGGTCGCCGCGGTCGTCGCTGCGGTGACGGCGCCTCCGCCCCTTGCGATCCAGCAGTTCGTCGAGGAGATTCGAGTACCGCGTCAGTCGAGCTAGCGCGCGAACGGTTGTCAGCGCTTCGTTAGCGACTCGCCGGCCAGAATCGCGAGCCGGTGGAAAAAGCGCGCGCCTACGGGCAGCACGCCTTCGTCGATGTCGAACCTGCTCGTATGCGCCGGCGGATTGTCTCGTCCGTCGCGGGCGACTCCGATCCGGACGTAGCACCCATCCACGTGGGACAAGTAGTGGGCGAAATCCTCTCCGCCCATGTTGGCCGTCTCGAGCGGGACCGCATTTTTCGGCCCGACGACGTCCGCTGCCGCCCGACGGGCCAGCTCCGCCATCTCTTTCGAATTGACGACCGCGGGAACGCCTTGTCGGACGTGGACGACGATCTCGGCTCGGTGGAGTCGCCCGAGAGCGTCCGCCATACGGTGCATGGCTTCGAACACGTGCTCCCGGACTTCGGCCGTCTGGGCGCGGACCGTCCCTTCGAGGATTGCCTGCTCGGCGATGACATTGTGCGCCGTCCCCGCCTCGAATCGGCCAATGGTCACGACTGCGGGCTCAGCGGGGTTCAGCTCACGAGACACGATGGTTTGAATAGAGCTCACGAGCTGAGAGGCGACGACGATGCTGTCAACGCTTTCTTGAGGCCGCGCGGCATGCCCGCCGGTGCCCCGCACCTCGATCCGGAACGCGTCACTCGAGGCGTTCACCGCGCCGGCGTGCGTGACGATGGTCCCGGTGGGGTACAGTCGGTCGACGTGACCACCGAAAATCATCGCGACGTCGTCCAGGGCTCCGGCCTCGACCATCGCTTTCGCTCCTGCGCCGCGTTCTTCGGCTGGTTGGAACAAGATACGTACCGGCGCAGGCAGCTCGTCGTCTCGAGTGAGGAGCGCTGCAGCGCCGAGAACCATCGTCGTGTGGGCGTCGTGCCCGCACGCGTGCATCACGCCGTCGTGGACGGAGGCGAAAGACAGGCCGGTCTCTTCTTGGATCGGTAGCGCGTCGATATCCGCCCGAAGCCCGATCTTCGGCACGCCACGTGGGCCGGGAATATCGGCGACCAAGCCGGTCTTCGCTATTCCGGTCTCGTGGGCGATGCCGAGCCGGGTGAGCTCCTGGCTGATCCGCTCAGCGGTCTGGGTCTCTTCGAAGGCGAGCTCGGGGTGTTGATGCAGCTCGCGACGGATCGCGACTAGGCGCTCATGAAAGACCTGTTCGCTGGAGTCGACGGCGTCTTTCATCGGACACCCACTTGTTCGAGAAGCGTCAGTGTTCCTTCCAGATCGTCCAAGGCGCTCAAGTCGATGTCCGGAGAAGGGATGTCTGAGATGGGCTGAAGCAGTGGTCCGACGGCGATGCCGTCGACGAGAGGGTACTCGAACGTCTCGTTCGCGAAGTACGTCTGGGCTTGTTTGGAAAGCAAGAAGTCGATGAACTCCTGTGCTGCCTCCGGGTTCCGGGTCGAGTCCACGACGCCCGCACCCGCGATGTTCACGAGAGCGCCGGCCCCACCCGCGCGAGGGCTGTAGTTCTTGACGTCGAGCTCTTGTGGGGACTCCTTCAAGAAACGAAACAAGTAGTAATGGTTCGTGAGCCCAACGTCGATCTCTCCGTTCAAGAGGGCTTCGAACAACGGGGTGTTGTCTCGGTAGCTCTTCGTCCCGTTTTGCACCATTGCTTCGAGCCAAGCGCGCGCGTGGTCGTCTCCGTCGAGGACACGGATCGCGGTGACGAACGCTTGAAACGATCCATTCGTCGGCGCCCAACCCACCCGCCCCTGAAAACGCTGCTCCGTGAGTCCCTCTAGCTCGTCGGGAAGCTCCGACTCCGACACGCGGTCGGTGTGGTAAGCCAGGACACGCACGCGTCCCGACGTGCCGATCCACCGTCCGTCTCTTGCCCGGAAACGAGGCGCCACGTGGTCGAGGACACTCGTGTCGAGCGTCCGCAAGCGTTCTTCACGAGCGAGAGCCCCCAGTGCTCCGGCGTCCTGGCCGTAATACACGTCGGCGGGTGAGTCTCCGCCTTCCTCCAGGATTGTTGCCGCTAACTGCGCCGACCCGCCGTAACGCACGTCAACGGATAACCCGCTTTCGCGCTCGAACTGCTCGATGAGTGGCTGGGTAAGGGCTTCACTGCGTCCGGAATAGACCGTGAGCGCGGGTCGCGTTGGTGCTGTGCACGACGTTGCGAGTAGAACCGTCGCTGCGATTCCCGCCGCGGCGCGCGGCACGTGGTTTGCCATTCGCATGCACGTGGAAGGTTAGCACGGTCTTGTCACGTTGCGTCGCGGGCGCTACGATGTTCGCGTCCTACTATGACTCCCGGATATACGCCTCCCGACGCCTACGCTCTCATCGACCGGGAGCTGAAACCCCATTTCGCCGCTTTGGCTCGTTGCGCGTCCACCGACGAGCTAAAAGCGAACCCACTCTACCGGTCGCTCGAGCCCACCGTCTCGAGAGTGCTCGGGACGCCGGACATCGGGAACTACCAGGTGACGGAAGCGGTCGAGAAAGACCGCTACAAGCTCGTCGCGTGGAATCTCGAGCGTGGGATTGAGCTCGAAGGTCAGCTCGACGCGTTCCGCAACCATCCCGGCCTGACCGACGCCGACGTCCTCTTGTTGACCGAGACCGATGTCGGGATGGCGCGCTCGGGGAATCTAGCCGTGGCTCAGCTTCTCGCGCGTGAGTTGGGATTGTATTTCGCATTCGCGCCTTGCTATCTGAACCTTGCCAAGGGCTCCGGTGTGGAGTACGACGTCTCCGGCGAGAATCGATTCGGGCTTCATGGAAACGCCGTGCTGAGTCGTTATCCGCTCTCTCGTCCCCGCAGCATCGCGCTTAGGAACGGGAAGGACAAGATGTCCGGTCGCGAAAAGCGGCTAGGGAACCAGACCGCGCTCGCGGTCGACGTGGGGTTTCCCAACTTGACCCTGACGACCGTCGCGGTACATCTCGATGCACAATCCCGTCAGTCGCATCGTCGCGACCAGATGAGAGACATTCTCGACGCGCTTGGGGATGACGGCGCTGCGATCGTCGGCGGAGACTGGAACACGACGACGCACAACTCGTCCAAAGCGTTCTACGCGATCATGGGCTACTGGTTACGGGTCTTCATGGGGATCGATCGCTCGATCGAGCACTATCTACATCCGGAGCGTTGGTTCGAAGCCGACTTGTTCCGTATGCTCGAAGCGAGAGGTTTCGACTATCGGGGCTGCAATCAACTCGGGGAGCGCACCATGTCCTACGACGTGGATTGCGAGAAGACGCGAAAGAATCTAGGCGAGTGGGTCCCGGCATGGTGTTTCGCGTTCATTCGATGGGCACTGAGAAATCACGAAGGCCGGTGCCCGCTGAAAGTCGACTGGCTCGCGGCGAAAGGGGTGCGGGTCGAGTCTCCGTTCGTGATCCACGACCTCCGCGAAGGACGGGCCGTACCGCTGTCGGACCACGACGCTATCGGGCTCGAGATCGTCGTATGAGTGAGGGGCTCGTCGTGAACGGTGTCGAGATCGAGTGCTCGGAGATGGAGGATGGGTCGCTCCGCGTGTCTCGGCTCGATGCTCTCGGGCTCCTCGCGATTGGCACGCTCGAGCTCGCACCTGACGGAGAGACGTTCACCGCGCGATCGCCGGATGGCACTCCGGTGACGCGTCCAAGTCAATGGGGAGGCCGAGTCTCGGCGCGATTCCACACGCGCACGCTCGCGGTGGAAGCACTGCTTGAGAGGGCCGCGAGCGCGGAATGAGCGAGATCTGCGGACGCGGTCTCGAGAGTCGCGTGGCGTGCGAGAAACCCGTCGCCGTTGACGTAAGAGCTTGATACACTTCGACGAACCGAGTAGAAACATGAAGGAGAATGCATGAAGGTGGCAACGATCGAGACGAGCAAGGGAACGATTCGACTCGAGCTCTATGATGACAAGGTCCCCAAGACCTGTGCGAATTTCGAGAAACTCGCTTCGGACGGTTTCTACGACGGACTCAAGTTTCATCGGGTCATCGACAATTTCATGGTCCAGACGGGGTGCCCGCTCGGCACCGGCACCGGCGACGCCGGCTACAAATTCGACGACGAGTTTCACAACGACTTGAAGCACGACGGCCCTGGAGTCCTCTCGATGGCAAATGCCGGTCCGAACACCAACGGGTCGCAGTTCTTCATTACCCACGTGGAGACCGCCTGGCTCGACGGCAAGCACTCCGTGTTTGGCAAGGTCGTCGAGGGGCTAGACGTGGTCAACGCGGTGCGCCAGGGTGACTCCATGGTAAAGGTCACGGTCGCGGACGGTTAAGGACTACTGACGCGCGTCGGCCTTCGGTTCCTATGCGCTTGGCCTGGCTGTGGTGGGGCGTCATGCTCGTTGCCGGAACGACGTCGGCCGAGAACGGATATGTGGGCGGAGAGCGCTGTCGGCTCTGCCACCGATCGACCTACGGCGCGTGGCTCACGACGGCTCATGCGCGCACGGACAGAGCAGGAGTCGAAGGCCCAACATGCGTCCGCTGCCACCTGACGGACAGCGCGACGAAACTGCGCGGGGTCCAGTGCGAGGCATGCCACGGCGCCGGTGAGAGCTACGCTCTACCCGAAGTCATGATCGACCCGGAGAAAGCGCGGATGGCCGGTCTCGTGAAACCCACGGAGGCGGTTTGCCGTCGTTGCCATGGATCTGCGACGGACGGTCACGAGGCAACGTTCGAGATGCCGCCGCCGTCGACGCTTGGGGCGGTCGTCCACGACCGAACCGTCCCGTGACCGCGTCTCTCTTCGTCTATCCGGAGGACGTCCGTTTCGAGTGCAGCCGTTGCGGCGACTGTTGTCGCGGTCCCGACATTCGTCTCACCGACGAGGAGGGGAAAGCGATTCGAGCGCTCGACTGGACCGGTCGCGTCGACGAGCTCTCAGACGAAACGGCCACGGAGCGCATAGACCGCGGGCTCGAGATCCTGCGCAAGCGCGCTGACGGCGCATGCGTTTTCCTCGGGACCCGTGATCAGTGCATGCTCCATGAGCATTTCGGCGAGGCGCACAAGCCGCTAATGTGCCGGATCTTTCCCTTCGGGTTCTACGAGGTGGGCGGCCGTGTCGCCGTCGACGTCTCATTCGCCTGTCGGGCGGTGTCCGAGCGGATGGGGCCCAAGATCGGTGATCAGGTAGACAGTTGGGCGGCGACCTTGCGTCGTCCGGAGCCGGGCGCTCGCGACCGGCATCGGTTCTCGAAAAAGTTCGACTGTGATGGAGAGCTCTTGTGGGAGATCGAAGAAGTGTTGCTCGGGCTTGTCGACCAGCCGGAGAGCACGATGATGGAGCGAGTGCGCCTCCTGGCGGAGTTTGCCCGGCTGGCGCTCACGAGCGATCCGTCCACGGAAGCGGCTCGCACATTACGGGAGGTCATGGCCAAAGCGCTGCCCGCACAAATACGCGCCCGCTCGAGTGCGACGGGCATGGACAAGACCCAGCGAGCGCTATTCTTCCATCTGCTTTTCCTGCACCTCAATCCGACGCCGGCCTCGCTACGGGGGTTGTCGTCGAAAGCCCGGGCGAAGGAAGCCCGTCTGCGCGTAGAGGCCGCCAACGGATTCGAGCGGCCGGATACGCATCCCTGGATCGATAATCGTGCGCTCGAGGTCGGTTTCGGTGCGGTGGGCGAGGTCGGGCTCGGTTATCTCGGGACGGACGAGGGCACGCGACACATTGCGGCCTACATGAGGGCGAAGATCCTGGGGCAACGCTTCATGCGCGAGGGGTCGAAGGAGCTTCCGCTCATCGAAGCACTACCGCGTTGGTTGATGCTCTATCCGATGTGGCTGTGGACGTCGAAAGCCGTCGCGGCGGAGCGGGGTCTAGCGGAGGTGGAACGCGCCGACGCACGACAGGCGCTTCGCTTGCTGGACCGCAGCTATGCGCAGATCGATCTATCCGGATTGCCCGCCAAGCAGAGAAAAGCGTGGGCTTTCATCTTCATGGAAACGGATTTTCCGAGTTGTGCCAGTTTCGACATGACCCGTCGCACGGAGGCCCGCTCCTAGTGTTCGCATCGTTTCCGAGCTGGCACCCGTTCGTCGTGCATTTTCCGGTGGCGCTCTACACGACGGCGGTGGGCGCGGATCTGGTCCTCGTTCTTTGGCGCAGGACGACATGGCTCGATCGGGCGGTGGTCGTCGGATACGTCCTCGCGCTCGTCGCAGCGGCAGCCGCCGCGCTCACCGGCAAGCTCGCCGCCGCTGCCGTCGAAGCGGAGCTTCCCGCCGCGACGCAAACGAGTGTGACGGCTCATGGAGAGTGGGCCTTTTTTGCGATCGTGCTCATGGCGGCTGTCGCGGCGCTTCGTTTCGACGTGATGTGGCAGGCCCGCAACAACGGTGGAGTTCGGTTCGGACGCACTCGCCTGCTGGGGCTGCTTCTGGCGCTCGTGACGGCGGGCGTCGTCGTCGGGACGGCCGCCCGTGGCGGGGAGCTCGTCTACTATTACGGTGTTGGGGTAAGTAGCCAAGGGTCTAAGACGCCGTAGCGTCGTAGGGGAGGCAGCGATGACACGCGCAACGGAATCCGGCACCTCGACTTTCGCAATGGATGCGGTTCGCGGCGGCGCGAACGCGTCGCATTTTCGCAAAGCCTCTGGCTTGACCCTGTCGTCGCTAGGAATGGGCACCTATCTCGGGGAGCCAGACGACGAGACGGACAGTGCCTACCTGAGCGCGATAGTCGAAGCGGCGAAGCTCGGCTGTAACGTGTTCGATGCCGCCGCGAACTACCGGTGCCAGAGGAGCGAGCGCGCACTTGGTGCCGCACTCAAAGACCTTGCTGCCCACGGTGTCACGCGGGAGCGCGTCGTCCTCTCGACGAAAGGAGGCTACATACCTTTCGACGGCTCGCCGCCCGAGGATGTGCGCCAGTACTTGCACGACCGATTCGTCGACCCCGGCATCTTCGCGCCGGCGGATATCGCATCGGGCTCGCACGTATTGACGCCCGCATTCATCCGGGACCAGCTCGAACGCAGTATCGAGAACCTGGACGTCGACACGGTGGATATCTACTATCTCCACAACCCCGAGGCCCAGCTCGCGGCGTTCGACCGCGAGACGTTGGCCGAGAAGATGCGCGGGGCCTTCACCGTTCTCGAGCAGGCGGTCGCGGACGCAAAGATTGGTTTCTACGGAGTTGCGACCTGGGACGGCCTGCGCTCCGAGCCGGACGGTGGTCAGTATCTTTCGCTCGCGGAGCTCGTCAAGCGGGCCCACGAGGTTGCTGGCGAGGACCACCATTTGCGTTTCGTCCAGCTACCTCACAATCTGGGCATGACGGAGGCGTTCACAGTTCAGAATCAGACCGTAGACGGTGTGCAACACTCGCTGCTGCAAGCGGCGGAGCAAGTTGGCGTCCACGTCGTGGCATCGGCGAGTTTGGCGCAGGGGGGGCTTACGACCGGGCTGCCGGACTGGCTGCAGACGATTTTCAAAGGATTATCGACGGATGCCCAGCGTTCGCTACAATTCGTACGTTCGACGCCGGGGATAACGACCGCGCTCGTCGGGATGAGGAGCCTCGTTCACGTCCGGGAGAACTTGGGTATCGCCGCCGTCGCGCCGGCCGAGGTTCGCGAATTCCTCAGTCTTTTCGAGGTCGATTCGACCGAGTGATCGCAAAACGTATGCAATGTGAAAAGATTTGCCTCTCGAAACGCAAACATGTGACCTAGATCACGTTTGCCGGATCGCTGAGGATGTTAACTATGCAGCGTGGTGAGGGTGGAGTCCCCAACCCAAAACCAAGGTGTGCGGAAGTTACTCTACCCCCGACCCCAATTAGGGGTTAGTGGAGGCGCCGCATCCCCCCAGCTCTGCTCTCGCCACTAACAACCTTCCAGAGGGGTCAATCTTCGAGGCGCGGCCACAGGGGCGCGCCTTTTTGCGTATGGAGTGCGCCCGCCGCACCCCAGGTTGCATGGGGGTCCAGCCTGAGCGAGTCCGCCGAGACCTCGTGTCCCAGCCGTCCAAGTATCTTTTCGGCCGAGCCCGGGGCGATCGGGGCCAACAGCGTCGTCGCGATGCGCGTCGCCTCGCATGCGTCGAACAGAACGCGCGCCAAGACGTCGCGCTTGGCTGGGTCCTTCGCGAGCGCCCACGGCTCCGAAACGGTGATGAACTCGTTGACGCGATCGATCAATCCGAACGCCGCATCGGCGCCGTCCTGGAGGGCGAGGGCCTCCATGGCTTCGTGGTACTTCGATAGGGCGGTCGACGCGGCATCCTTCAGCGGTCCCGAGCTTGCCTGAGGCTCGAGCTTGTCGTCGAAGTACTTTGCGGACATCGTCGTGATCCGGCTTACGAGATTTCCGAGGTTGTTCGCGAGATCCGCGTTGTAGCGCTTCTGGAACCTGTCCCAGGAGAAGTCGCCGTCCTGACCAAAGCTGATTTCGCGGGTCAAGTAGACCCGTAGCGGATCCGGACCGAAGCGTGACGCGGCGTCGAGAGGATCGACGACGGTGCCGAGCGATTTGCTCATCTTCTCGCCCTTGAACGTCACGAACCCGTGTCCGAACACCTGGCGCGGCAAAGGAAGCCCGGCACTCATGAGGACGGCGGGCCAGTAAATACAGTGAAATCGGGTGATGTCTTTGCCGATGATGTGGAGGTCGGCTGGCCACCACTTGTCGAAGAGCGCTTCCGTGCCCCCGAAATCGAGCGCCGATATGTAGTTGATGAGAGCGTCGATCCAGACATAGACGACGCTCTCCTGGTCGAAGGGGACCGGAATGCCCCATTTCTGACTCTCACGGCTGATCGAGAGATCTTCGAGTCCGGATTCGAGCACGTTGATGATCTCGTTGCGCCGGACCTCCGGGACGAGGAAGTCCGGGTGCTCCCGGTAATGTGCGAGGAGCGGCTCCTGGTACTTCGAGAGCTTGAAGAAGTGATTCCGTTCCTTCAGCCATTCCGGTTTCGTGTGATGGAGCGGACAATTCCCCTCGACGAGGTCTTTTTCGAGTTTGAACGCCTCGCAGGAGTTGCAATACCAGCCCTCATACGTCCCCTCGACGATATCGCCCGCGTCGTGGATGCGCTCGAGGAGCGCTTGCACCGAAACGCGATGGCGCGTCTCCGTGGTACGGATGAAGTCATCGAACGAAATGTCGAGCTGCCCCCAGACGTCCTTGAACTCGCCCTCCATGCGGTCGCAATAGGCGAGCGGTGGGACTCCCAGCTCGGACGCTTTCTTGAAGACGTTCAAAGAATGCTCGTCATTGCCCATGACGAAACGGGTGTCGTAGCCCGCCAGTCTCTTGAATCGAGCGATGACGTCCGCCATGATTTTCTCGTAGGCCGTACCGAGATGGGGGCGACTATTGACGTAATCGATTGCCGTCGTGAGGTAGAACTGGGTCATAGATAGCGGCATCTTAGCAGACACCAATAGTTGACACGGACGACTTCACGCCTTTACTGTCCCTCGGATCGGCGTTTCTCGCTGCGATCGTTTGAAGGAGTCTTCGATGAGAACCCACTATTTTTTGCTCACTCTTGCCTTGACCGTTTTCGCCTGCGGGGGAGGGGAAGCCCCGCTCGAAAACGCGACGCAGGTAGAAGAACCGGATGCGAGCGCGTCCACTGATGCCGTGCGGCGCCTGCACGAGGAAACACCGCTCATCGATGGCCATAACGATCTTCCGGGGAAGTATCGCGAGAACGTGAATTTGCAATTCTCCGAGCTCGACATCGCCACTAACCAGCCGCAGTTGATGACCGATATCCCGCGTCTGCGGGCCGGCGGCGTGGGCGCGCAGTTCTGGTCGGTCTACGTACCCGCCGATCTGATGGGTGCGGAGCCGGTACGCGCGACGATGGAGCAGATCGATGTGGTCTACGAGATGGTGCGTCGATATCCGGAGACTTTCGAGATCGCCTTCACCGCGGATGACGTGGAGAGGGTCTTTGCCTCGGGAAAGATCGCGTCCCTCATCGGCATGGAGGGCGGGCACTCGATTGACAGCTCGCTCGGCGCGCTCCGGATGTTCTACCGTCTCGGCGCCCGCTACATGACGCTGACCCACAGCCGAAACACGCCGTGGGCCGATTCGTCGACGGATCGTGAGGAGCACGGCGGACTCTCGGAGTTCGGAAGTGAAGTCGTTCGTGAGATGAACTGGCTGGGAATGCTGGTGGACCTCTCTCACGTATCCCCCGGAACGATGCATGACGTGCTCGACGTCGTCGAGGCGCCGGTCATCTATAGCCATTCGTCAGCGAAGGCGCTATGCGACCATCCACGGAACGTGCCCGATGACGTCCTCGAGCGACTCCCGGAGAACGGGGGGGTCGTGATGGTGACGTTCGTTCCGCAATTCTTGTCGCAAGAGGTCCGGGATCACGACCAGAGACAGGGCGCGGAGCAGGCGCGTCTCCAGGGCGTCTCCGGCGCGAGCGCTCAGAGCGTGGCGGATGGTCTCGAGGCGTGGAATCGAGAAAACCCGGCGCCGCGGGCGACGCTGGCCCAGGCGGCGGATCACATCGACCACATTCGAGACGTTGCCGGGATCGACCACATAGGCCTGGGTTCCGACTTCGATGGCATCACATCCGTTCCTGAGGGCCTGGAAGACGTCTCGAAATTCGTCGATCTCAGCCGTGAGCTCGACGCGCGAGGCTATTCGGGCGACGATATCAAGAAGATCCTCGGAGACAACGTCTTGCGGGTCATGCGGCTCACCGAGCAGGCGGCCGCGAGACTGCAGCTCGAGCGCGGCCCGTCCGAGTCGGTTTTCCCCGGCCGAGAGGGTTGGAACTAGTCGACTCCCGACCACGAAACCCGTCACACCTCTCGTCGGCTAACCCTTAGCGGGTTCACGACGTCCAAACATTCGAATGCAGGCGTTATCGGACGACCTGACCGTCGAACGGGCCCGGAAAGGGGACCCGGCGGCGTTCCGGTCCCTCGTAGAGACCCATGCGCGGGATGTGTTCCGCCTGGCGTTCCGGATGACGCGGAACGAAGACGACGCGGAGGATGTGGTGCAAGATACGTTCATACGAGCCTTTCAGCGGATCTCGAGCTTCGAGGGGCGGGCTCAGTTCAAGACGTGGCTATACCGCATCACCGCGAACACGGCGCTCGACCTGTTGAGACGCCGGAAGCGCGCCGAGCCTCGAAGCGCGCCGCTCGACGAGGTCACGACCGGAGTCTCCGGGGGCCAGGAGAACGCCGTATTCGGCCGACAAATCCGCGAACGTGTGGACAGTGCTCTCGAGGACTTGAGTGAGCTCGAACGGGCCGCTTTCGTGTTGCGGCATTGCGAAGAGCTGAGCCTCGGAGAGATCAGCCACACCCTCGACATAACGGTGAACGCGACCAAGCAAGCCATTTTCCGCGCCGTGCGAAAACTTCGCGCTTCACTTTCGACGGTGCCGAGGAGTGTAACTTGAGCCATCTGGGTGAGGAAGCCTTGATCCTCCTTCACTACGGAGAGGGCGACGGGCTCGAGGCCGATCGTGTCCACGTCGAGAGTTGTCTCCGCTGTCAGGCCGCACTCGATGCGCTCGAGCGCGATCTCGAGGACGTCGGCGAGATGCCCACTCCGGAGCGCGGTTCCGACTATGGGGCCGGAGTCTACGAGCGGATCGAGCCGCGCCTTACCCGTGGACGGTCCCGATGGCGTCCCGTGTGGATGTCGGCGGCCGCCGCGGTCATTCTCTTTGGGACCTTTCTCGCCGGGCGGTTCTCGCACGATGCAGGGCCCTCGGTTTCGCAGGAGGGGCTCAGGGAGCGGGTTCTCTTCGTCGCGATAGGAGACCATCTCGATCGGTCCCAGATGCTCTTGCTCGAGGTCATGAATGCCGAGCATGGCGACGACGAACGAAGCACCGCGAGAGAGCTCTTGAAAGAGAGCCGGCTCTATCGTGCTTCCGGCACCGGGGTCATTGATGTCCCTACCACCGAAGTTCTCGACGAGCTGGAACGTCTTCTTCTCGATGTTGCCCATCGCGCGAGCCCGGACGACGTGCTTCGGAGTCGGATCAACGATCAGGACGTCTTGTTCAAGATTCGGATATTACAGACTGCGGTGCGAGAGCGGGAGCGCCGCAACGCTATAACGGATTTCTAGGAGCGAAGCATGTACATGATGTTCAGAGATGTCGCGATGGCGGCAACCATGATCCTGGGCCTTTGGTATCAGGCTAGTGAGTCCGCGAAATATGCTGAAGGACGCAATGCGCTGGACCGTGGCGAGTGGCGTGAGGCCGCCGAGGCGTTCGGCGAGGTCGGAAACGACGACGCGGGGGCCGACGCGGCGCTCTATTGGCAGGCCTACGCCTATAACAAGCTCGGCGAAACGATCCGTACGCTCGACCTCGTGGCCACGCTCGAGCAACGTTACCCACAAAGCGAGTGGCGTGACGACGCTCGTGCGCTGGCCTCGGAAGCGGGCGGCGCGAGTGCTCGGACGACCGGCGCGGCCACGGCCGACGGAGATGAAGAGCTCAAGCTGATGGCCCTGAACGGGCTCATGCACACCGACCCGGCAGAGGCGTTGCCGATCCTGAGAGAGTTTCTGTCGGGGGAGCACTCTCTTCGCTTGAAGGAAAGGGCCCTTTTCGTGCTCGCGCAAAGCGGTACGGACGAAGGTTATGGAATTCTCGCGGAGACCGCTCGCGGCTCGGACGCGCCGGAGCTACAGCGGAAGGCGCTGCGCTATCTAGGCGTGCACAACAGCCCGCGTAGCCTAGAGCTGCTCGAAGAGCTCTACGGCTCACTTCCCGAACGAGAGGCCCGCGAGGTGATTCTGCGGAGCTTCATGATCGCCGGCGAGAAGGGCCGACTGCTCGAGCTCGCCCGCTCGGAGCCGGACGAAGAGCTCCGGGGACGCGCGATCAGGCTACTGGGAGCGATGAACGCATCCGACGAGCTCTGGGACCTGTATCAGGCGGAGTCTTCGGAAGAGGTACGCCGCAGGATCCTCCAAGGCTTCATGGCGGGCGGTGACACCGAACGTTTGCTCCTCGTCGCGAGAAACGAGGCCGAGTCCGAAGAGTTGCGAGGAGCTGCCGTACGGCTGCTCGGAACTCAGGACGCTTCCGACGAGCTGTGGATGTTATACGGAGACACGGACTCCGTGGAGCTGAAGACCCGGATACTTCGAGGACTGTTCATTGCGGGAGACGTTGACCGGATCGCCGGCGTGGCGCGGGACGAGAGCGCGCCCTCGGAGCTTCGAGAAGCAGCGATCCACAATCTCGGAGTCTCCGGTGAGTCGGCGCGCCCGATTCTTCTCGAGATGTACAGGGGAGGGGCCGCGAACTTCGACGTCAAGAACAAGATCTTGCACTCGCTATTCATCCAAGAGGCCGTGGATGCGTTGATCGAGATTGCGAAGGCCGAGCCCGATGTCGAGCTGAAGAAGAAAGCCGTCCACTGGTTGTCCCTCATGGACAGCCCCGCCGCGAAAGATTACATGTTGGAGATCTTGAGACGATGAGCGTCCTTGCGTTGTTGTTGACTGCACTGTTACAGGAGCCCTCGCCGACGCTCCTCTCCGGCGAGCTCCTCGCGCCAAATCGAGGGGTAGACGCCGCGAGCCTCGTCTCCTCGATTGATGGGTCGGCTTGGATCGGCTATGCGATTCGGGGCGTCGATGGGTCGTCTCATTATTGTGACGGTGTCTTGCGCCTCGAAGGAGACTCTGGCTACCGCACGAGGAGCGACGCCATTGAAGGTGATCGCACACGCTTCGTCCTCGTCCGCGTACAAGGAGGGAAGGTTCAACGGGTGCGCCTGAGCGGCATGCAATGTGTGCTCGACTCCGGCGGGATTCCCGTCTACTGGTTCCCCAACATCTCGACCGAAGAGAGTCTGTCATTGCTGGACTCCGTCATCCGAAACAACGCGGGGGACGACGCCGCGGAGGCGGCGCTCCGGGCGCTCGCACAGCATGACGGAGTGGGAGCGGATCGAAGGCTCGATGGCTACGTGCTTCCTTCTTGGCCACTCGACCTTCGGGAGAAGGCGGTCTTTTGGATGGGAGCGGCAAGAGGAGACGCTGGATTCGGTGCTTTGAGTGCGCTCGTGGACGACGACGCCCAAATGGCTGCTTTGGGAGAGAAAATCGTGTTTGCGATCCACGTCTCGGACGCTCCCCGGGCAACGGACAAGCTCATTGCCCTTGCCCGCGGCGACCGCCGCTCCGAGATCCGGGCGAAGAGCTTGTTCTGGTTGTCCCAAGAGGCGTCTGCCGCCGCCGTAAGAGCGATCGAGGAGGCGGTCAGGGAAGATCCGGAGATCGAGATAAAGAAAAAGGCGGTGTTCGCTCTTTCACAATTGCCGTCTGAAGAGGGTGTGCCTCTGCTCATAGAGGTTGCCGAAACACACCCCTCGCGCGAAGTCCGAAAGAAAGCGTTCTTCTGGCTAGGGCAAACGGGGGATCCGCAAGCACTCGCGCTGTTCGAGAGAGTCTTGCGGCAATAGCACGACCGGCTGGATACGCTCCCGCCTCATTCCCAGCGCGTCGCTCCCGTCGCGCCCGCACGGCCCGTCTCGGCCGATGTAGAATACGCCGTTCGATTTCACGGGCGAGTCGGCCCGGTGGGAGGTCTGATGGAGACGAACCAGGCGATGCATTTCGGTTCTCTGCTGGTCATAGCCCTCATCGTCTACGGGGTTGCGGCACAGTTGCTATTTTGGCGAGTCCCGCGACACCGGCACTTCGTCCCCGGACTCGTGGTCAGTGCGTCGGGAGCGCTCGTCGCGTCGCTCGTCGTCGCTCAGTTCTGGCCGGAAACGCCCCTGTTCGGGCATCTGTTCGCGGGAGCGCTGGGAAGCCTCGGATTCGTCTTCGCCGCCGTCAAAGTGGGGACGCCGGCGAGCGTGACGATCACGATTGACACCGCCATTGATTCCGGCCACCTCGACGCCTTTCGCGCCGAAGGCTACGAGCCGCCATTCGCGTGGCCCTACCATTTTGCGGTCGAGAAGTACGGCACCGTGATTTGGGAGCTTCGAGGCGCCGAGGGCACGAAGGTCGAGATTGAGTTTCCGGCGGACAACTCGCCGTTCGGAAATGACCGGAACGGGAAGCCGCGCTCGGTATTCAAGGGAGTGGTCCCGGGCCGGATCATCGCGTCGCCTACGATTCGACCGAGTGCCGGGAGCTATGTCATCAAGAAGACGACGCCCGAGGGCGCCGAGGTCTTGGGCGATCCGAGCTGGAGTATCCCAAGACGCAAAGCGTGATCGAGCCCGCGCCGATCACTCCTCGAGGCCAATGAGCCGCAGCGGCTCGAGCACCCTCGGATCATGACGGACCGGCTCGAGGTCCGGATCGAACTGGATGCCGACGATATGGCCGCCGCCGATGGACGGTAGCACCAATTCCACGGCCCAGTCGACGAAGCCGCAACGGCCAGCCGTGAGCGCGCCGTAGTACTGGTACTGGGTGTCGTGCGCTCGGGTGACGAGTGCTTGCTCCATTTGCGTTCGCGCTTCATCACAGCGTCCCAGCGCCGCGAGCACTTGGGCCCGCTCAGCGGCGCGTTCCACGTTCGTCGGCTCGTCGCGTAGGGATGCGTCGAGGAGCGACAGCGCATCCAGGTAACGTGCGGTCGCCTCGTCGCTCCGCCCGAGCTGTCGTAGCGCGTCGCCGACATCGGCGTGGTAGATGCCCACCTGGGGTCTCTCTTCTAGGACCTCGGTCCAAAATCGCAGCGCTTCGGAGAAATCGCCGGAGAAGTAACTCACGAGCCCGAGCGCGTGACTCGCGTCCACATCGTCGCTCACCGCGACCGCTCGTTGATAGAACGTCCTCGCCTGAAGAAGGTCACCCACACTCAAATAGTGAAAGCCGAGCAAGGTCAGAGCATCTTCGGCCCGCGGGTTGATCTCGATCGCTTTTCCAAGATGAAACAGCGCCGGGTCGAGCTCGCCGGCGAGGAAGAGAGAGCGCCCGTAGGCAAAGTAGTTCCGCCACGCATTCGGCTGCCTCGAGATGGCACCGAGAAACATCGCGTGCGCGTCATCCGTGCGTCCAAGGGTGAGGTAGAGATCGGCGATGTCGCGGTGGGTCGAGTCGTCGTAAGGAGCGAGCTCGACGGTGCGATCGAACGCGCGAGCCGCTTCGTCCCAGGAAGCGATGGCGGCGAAGTAAACGCCGCTCGCGAGGTGGGACTCGGGAAGCGCCCTGCCGAACGCAAGCGAGCGGGAGGCAGCGTACTGGGCGACGGCTTTATCCCCATCGCCTCCGCTGCGCAGGTACGCGCCGGTCGAGACCATCGCTTGCCATGCATGTGCGGCGGCGAATTCCGGGTCGCGCCTGAGAGCGGATTGGAACAAAGCTCTCGAACGGTCGAAGGCCTCCTCCGTCGTCGGGTACCAGGCGTCCGCCAGGGACCGAGCTTCCAAATAGTCGCGGTAGGCGTCGATGTCCGCGGTGCGAAGCGTCGAGAGCGCGGTCGGCGCCTCGAGCCCGAGGCCCTCCTGGAACAACGCGTCAAGGAGCTCCTGAATCGCGTCGAGCGGCGCGACCCCGCTCACACTATCCTCCCACCGGACGCGGTCGTCGGCGTCGACGAGAGACAGGTGCCATTGCAGCTCCGGCTCGGCCTGTGACACCGAGCCCGCGAGGTGAAGGTCGGTCTGGGCGGCGGGGAGCACTCGGACATACGGCGCGGCATTCAGGCTGGCCGTCATCGCGTCGTTTGCGAGCTGCTCGACGAAGCTCCCGTCGGGCTCGTCCCCCTCGTAGTCGAAGGAAGCAAGAGAGACGAGATGCATGGACGGCCCGCTCTCGGGCCGAGTGCGCGTCGATGTCCAGAACAACGTTGCACCCGCGAGCGCGGCCGCCACCGCGATTCTGCCCCACCATCTCCGGCGTCGGGTCTGTGAGCGCAAGGCGAGGCCGTGACGCTCGGTTCTGGACTCTTCGGCCTCGGAAGCATTCTCGAGAATCGGAAGAATCTCGTCGATCGAAGACGGTCTATCGGCAGCATCCCAGGACAAGCACCGCATGACGAGCTCATCGACCTGGGGAGGAACGTCGGGCTCGAACGTGCTCGGAGGTGGGCAGGAGGCGTCGGGTCCCCGCAGCGCGAGTGGGCGGCGGTCGTCATCGCCGGGTGGTCGCCGTCCCGCGAGCATTTCGTAGACGAGAAGTCCCAACGCGTAGATGTCGACGGCTACCGTTAGCTCATGGCCCCGAATGTGCTCGGGGGCGAGATACGCGTAGGAGCCGACGAGAACGCCTGGCTCGGTCAGCTCGGTATCGACCGGACCGCGCGCCAAGCCGAAATCCATGACCACGGCCCGGCTGGACGCGTCGAGCGCGACATTGGAGGGTTTGAGGTCGCGGTGCACGATCCCCTGTCCGTGGATAGCCTCGAGTCCTCGCGCGACTTGGGTCGCGATGGTGAGGGCTTGACGCACGGACAGGCGCCCGAGCTTTGCGATCAGCTGAGCGAGTGTATTGGCCTCGAGGTACTCCATGCTGAGATAACGCACGTCCTCGTACACACCCAGATCGTGGACCCGGCATACGTTCTCGTGGGTCACTTGCTGTGCGAGTCCCGGCTCGCGGCGAAATCGCTCGATCGAGCCCGGGTCCTCGACGAGTTTCTGGCGGATCATTTTGAGTGCAACGATACGGTTGAGCTCCCGGTCCCTTGCTTTGTAGACGACGCCCATGCCGCCTTGGCCCAGAAGGTCGATGATGATGTAGCGTGCGGCAAAGCTCTCGCCAGGTCCGTAGTCGAGGGGGCCCTCGATGAGCGGCAGCCCCGGCCCGCTCCAAAACGAGGCCTCGGAGGCGCTGTCGGTGCTCGACTCGGCGAAGATGAGTGAGCGGCCGCATTTCGCACAATCGATGGCCGTACTGCCATTCGCCTCGCCGCATCCGGGGCATTGTCCAGAACCGGCGCTCGACGGCTCGCGCCGCGCACGGCCGGTGGCCGATGCGTCCGAGACTTCTCGAGCTCGTTTCATGGATTCCCGTCTGGTCCGCGAGATTGGGATTCGGGCGTGGGCGCGTCGCCTCCAAACCGTCGCGTGGGGCTTGCTGCTGAACTTACGATTGTGAAAAGAATCGTACTCGAAAAGAGCCCTTGCGGCAAAAGACCGGACTCTCTTGAACGCTCTCGCCGGTCGCGTTATAAGTGGCCGAGCCCACATGCGTTTCAACCCGATCGGTTCGGCCTGTTTGTCGCTCTCCGCGCTCTTGCTCACGAGCCCCGTCATCGCGGAGCGGGCGCGGTCACCCGAACGAGGTACGGTCTTCATCCGCGTGATCGGTACCGTGCGCGTGACCGTCGAGGACGCCTTTGAGGAGCGCCGCGAAGAGCGGAACGTCGAGCTTGGGACGGGCAGCGGCTTCGTCTTCACCGAATACGGTCATGTGCTGACGAATCACCACGTGATCGAAGGCGGCACAACGACGCGCCAGGTCGGCTCGGCGAACGTCGAGTCGGTGTTGAGTGTCGATCGTATCGAGATCTCACTACCGCGCTCGGGCGAGCGTTGGGACGCTGTCGTCGAGGCGGTCGACCCGACGCGGGACCTCGCCGTGCTGGCCGTCGTGGGTGAGATCGCTTACTTGCCGCTGGGAGACTCCGAAGCTTCCGGACAAGGCGATGGGGTGCGTGTCTACGGATTCCCGTTCGGTGCTGAGGTGGAAGTGGGGAAGACCGCCTCAAACGTCGTGCCGTCCGTAAGCTCGAGCGCCGGCTCGCTGTCAGCGAAAAGACTCGATGACGAAGGGGGAGCAGCCTACCTTCAAACGAGCGCGGTCGTGAATCCAGGCAATAGCGGAGGCCCGCTCGTCGACGAAGATGGCTACGTCATCGGCGTCGTTCGCTCGAAGCTCCGGGACGCAGACGGCGTCGGATTCGCGATTCCGGTCAATGAGGTCAAGCAGTTTCTGACATTGAACGGGTACGACCCGATGCTTCCGGTGCCCGCGTTGACGCTCGGTGCGGAGCTCGCGCTCGAGGACAAGGGGGTATCGGTCCGGGTTCCGGACACGATGGAAGACGTCTCCACGAGCCGCTTGCGGGTCATGAGCGACCCATCGCTGAGCCGGATCGCGTTCTCGTCGGAGCGGGTCTACACGCCGTGGACAGCCGCGGAGATCGAGCAGGCTTACCTCGGCGGCCTTTTTGGCTCGTTCGCGGCGGATGCCGCGGGTCCGGACGCTATCGCGGTACCTTCAGCGGCCGGTGTACTTTCGGGACGGGTGCACGGCCGCGACCCGGTGACCGGCGCCCAGCGGACCGCAGCCTACGCGCTCGTCGAGATGGGAGACGAGAAGCTACTCGCGCGATACGAAGGGGCTCCGGACGCGATGGCCTTCAATCGCTCGGTCGTGGAAGGTTCGCTCGAGAGCCTCCAAGTCAGCTCGCTTCTGAGCCGCCCTCTCTCGTCAGAGATCTTGTCGGAAACGGAGGACTGGTCTCTGACGCCTCTGCCGAGTCCCGCGGCTCCGAGCGTTTCGCTTCCCACGTCCTGGAACGACGAAGTCTCGGCGCCGTTTCCGTGTGACGGACTTCCTCCGGTCGAGTCGGCCGTGGCGACGTCACCCTCCGGTGACTTCACCGTCTCTCTAAGGGTGGGTTGGTGGTCCGCGCTCTATGATCCCCTTGCCACAGCGGGTGCGTGTGGCGCGCCAGAGGGCAACGACCGCTACGCCTACACGATTGATTGGCTCGGCGTCCGTTACGTGGTCGAGGGCGTGATCCTGAACGATTCGGGCACGCTGCAACTCGAGGTCGTCGCCCCGCAAGCAAAACACGGATTCGTGCGAGCATTGGCGCGGGATTGGATGGAACGCGCGAGACCTTGATGAGGGGCTAGAGCTCTTCTGCGGTGACGACGTCCCAGAGGTTGCGGAAACGCCCGGCGCGGGCGTGCCGGAGAAAGCTGTGGATGCTCTGGACGAGAGAGACGGTGATGTGATCGCCCACCATTCGCGGATGAGGTCGGTGCAGGTTCGCGTAGGCCCGGATGAAGATGCTGGCGTCGGTCGTGGGCAGTCGTTCGACGTTCTCGACGAAAGACGACCATTTCCGCTGCCGGAACAAGTAGAACTCGACGTTCGAGACGTAAAACGCGGTGACGGTCTCGCCCCTCGACTCGAGCAGCCTCCCCAGGCGTTTCAACGCCTCGTCGCCGGCGAAATCGCCGACCACGGGAATGATCCTGTTCTCTCGCTCCATCGCTCGGATATAGGCGAAGGACTCCTCGCTCGCGAGCCAGTTTCGCCGTTCGTCATTCAAATCCGTCTCCAGAATGAACTCCTTCAATGACGGAAAGAAGAACGAGCGCCAGCTGTCATATTTGATCTCGAAGCCTTGACGGTAGAACTCGCGGTAGATCGCAGTGACGTCGCGAACGTCTTGCTCCGACAGGTCGAGCCCCGGAAAAGCATGGGCCGTTGCGATGATCTCGCTCAGTTGATTCTCAAAGAAGCTCTCGCTGGCAGAAGTGTCTTCGATATGCCGGACGATTTCCTGGATCGAGCTGTCGATGGGAAGACTTGTTTGGGGAGGGCGGGCGAGCAACCGTGCGAGGTAGTCCTCGCGTGACGCCGACCGCGTGATCAGTATCTTGAAGAGGAGGTGCTCGAGCAGATTCTGACGGCGGATGTCTACGATAAATGCAATCTTGGGGCGGATGGCGGAGATGTAGGTGAAGTTCTGGTTGGGGCCGACTCCGATATAAGCGCCTTCGTCGAGAGACCTGCTCTCGACCTCGGGCAAGACGTGTTGGTAGGACGTCTCATTGGATATGTAGTTGTTGCTCCAGAAGTAACCGGCGTCTTCGGAGAGCTCGTTTACGAGCCGGGCGAACTCGGCGTCGTCGATGACTTGCGCGCCGGCTTGGTCCCGGGGTCGGCAAGCCTGTGAGCTTTGGCAGAGTGCCGGTAGCGCCAGCGCGAGAACGAGGGTGCGAGTCAGCATCGTGACGAGGCTCTAGGATTGATCGTAGCCTCCGCTCGCAATGGATTCAAGGTTAGAGCAGGCGGCTACTCCATCGCGCTCGAGAGAAACTCGAGCGACGTCCCGATATGGGTAAACACCAACTCCCATCCGTGTGGCTCGTTTGGATGAGCGATGAACGTGTGTCGCACGCCACTGGCGTCGAGTTGGCTTTCGAGCTTCTCGAGACCTTTCCCGAGGCCGATGGAACGGTTGTAGCGGTCTGCCGTTCCATAGTCGAAATAGATCGCGAGACCGGACAAGTCGCGGGTGCCGGCGAGCTCGATGGGGTTGTTCTCGTCGAAGTAGGACTGATCGAAGGGATCTCCGTAGACGGTGCGAAAAATGCTGCTCAAGTACTGGTAGTACCGTCCCGCGCGCGCTTCCGGCGGTACGTCCAATGGGTTTGCCACGGGAAAGACGATGGGGGAGTGCCCGGCGACGGCGGCATAGCGATCCGGAAAGCGCATGGCGATCTTGAGGGCGCCGTAGCCTCCCATCGAGGTTCCGGCGATCGCGCGTTTGTCCGACGCCGCTGAAACCCGATAGGTCTTCTCGATAAAGGCCGGGAGATCGACGACGACGAACTCTTCGTAGTCTGCGCTGCCGTCGTGGTAGTTCGTATAGAAGCTGCGACCGCCGTCGGGAAAGACGAGGACCATTTCCGGCAGCTCCTTGTCGAGCATCAGGCGCTCCACCTTCTCCGGGATGTTGCCTTTCTCATCCATCGTCCAGCTGGTGTGATCGTTGAAGAGTCCATGGAGGAAGTAGACGACCGGATAGCGGGCTTCCGACTGATCGTAAGAAGGAGGAAGGTAGATGCTGAACGAAGCGTTCTCGTTTCCGAGCGCCGGGCTCGTCATCTCACTGAAGAGCACGCGCGATCCGCCGGGGAGCTCGATGGGCTCGGATGAGCCGCGTAGCCATTGGTCGCGCTGTGCGGCCGCGGTCGAGGGGTAGGTCGTCGCGGCCAGGAGTAACAGAATCGACGAAAGACGCAATGAAATCGCTCCTATTCTGGTCTTTGTGACACGGCCAGGATAGCACGAGCCTCGTGTTAGACTTTCGGCCGTGGGCGAGACCATTCGTGTCATCGGAGTACAGATCGACTTGGGCGCCGGGCGTCGGGGCGTTGATATGGGGCCGTCCGCCATTCGCAAGGCCGGCATTTGCCAGTCTTTGAGGCAGCTCGGCTACGGCGTCGTGGACGACGGGAATATCCCTTGTGACGAGCCCGAAGCGCATCAGATCCGTGACCCCAAGCTTCGGTACTTGCCGCTCATCACGGAGACGATGACGAGCTTGGCGTCGCGCGTCGAGTTCGCCCTCGAGCGTGCAGAGATTCCTCTCGTATTGGGCGGGGACCATTCGATCGCGATTGGGACCATCGGCGGGGTCGGCGGGCACTTTCGCAAAGCGGACAAAAAGCTCGGCATGATTTGGTTCGACGCTCACGGCGACGCCAACACGCCAGAGACGACCCCTTCCGGGAACATTCACGGCATGCCTCAGGCCGTCGCGTTCGGGCTCGGCGCCCCGGAGCTCGTCACGATTGGTGGCTTCGCCGTCGAAGAATCGAAGCTGGACCCGGCGAACTCGGTCATTATCGGGGCGAGGAGTATCGACGAGCGCGAGAAAGACGTCATCCGGGATATCGGGCTGAAGGTATTCGCGATGGACTCAATCGATCGTCGCGGCATCTATGAAGTGACGCGCGAGGCGATCGAGATCGCTAGCAACGGGACCGATGGCTTCCATCTCAGCTTCGACGTCGACGGCATGGACCCCTCGATCGCGCCTGGCGTGGGCACGGCGGTCCTTGGCGGGGTGAGCTATCGAGAGACGCATACCATGATGGAGATGGTGGCGGAGAGCGGTCAGCTCGTGTCGATGGAGGTCGCCGAGGTCAACCCGATCCTCGATGTGCGCAACCAGACTGCGGAGGTCGCGGTGGAGATGGTGGCTTCCGCATTTGGAAAGCGCATCCTGTGAGCGTTCGCGAGCGCACCGCCGAAGTCGACGTCCGCGATGATGACGGGGTCTCGCTTGGTAGCGTCAGCGTGTCCGTCGCCCGGCCGTCGCGCTCGAAAGCGACGGTGGTGATCGCGCATGGTGCCGGGGGCAACATGGATACTCCGTCCATCGTCTCTTTGCAACACGACCTCGCGGCAAGCTCGGTTTCGGCCGTGCGCTTCAATTTTCTTTATAGCGAGAAAGGTCGACGCGCACCCGATCGACAGCCCAAGCTCGTCGCGACGTGGCGTGCGGTCGCGAGCTTCGTTCGCTCCGAGCTTCGACCGAAGAAGCTCTTTCTTGCCGGTCGATCGATGGGGGGGCGGATGGCCTCCTATTTGGCGGCCGACGGCTACGCGTGCGACGGGCTCGTCTTCTTGGCGTACCCACTCCATCCGCCGGGAAAGCCCGATCGCTTGCGGAAAGATCACCTCGCCAACGTAAGCGTACCGCTCCTGTTCATCTCGGGCACGCGCGACAGTTTCGCGGGATTGCCGCTCCTAGAACCTCTCGCGAAGCAACTAAAGGCTCGCCTGTTCCTGCTCGAGGGCGCGGATCACGGTTTCAAAGTGCCGAAGAAGTTAGGCCGCTCGGTGCGCGAGGTCGAGCAGGACGTGGCGGCGACCGTTTTGGAATTCATAGAGAACGTATGAGGCAGTAAAAGATGTCCCGTATCGATGCACTAAGAAAGCTCCTGGCCAAAGACCCGCGAGACGGTATGTCGCGCTACATGCTCGCCAACGAGCTGTTCAAAGCGGAGCAATTCGCCGAAGCCGCGGATGAGCTCGAAGCGTACGTTCAGGACGCCGATGACGAGGGGGCTGCCTATCGGATCCTCGCCGAGGCTTACCTCCGGCTAGGTAAGAAAGACGAGGCTCGATGGGCGTTGAAGGAAGGCGCGTCGGCCGCCAGGACGCACGAGCATTCCGGGATGGCCGACGAGTTCGAGGATAAGCTCCAAGAGCTCGAGTGACAGCGAGCTAGGACTGAAACGCTTCCCAGGCGACGAGCCTCCAGTGTCCGTTCTCTCGGGTCCAGAGAAGACCCAAGATCGCGCTGCCTCGTTGCTTGAAGTCGAAGAGCGTCGCGAAGTAAGTGCCGTAGCTGTCGATGTCCCCCCCGACAGGCGGGTTGCCACATAAGTAGATAGCGGCATCGGCATTGGTCAGCTCCATGAGAGCGAAATCGTTCTCGAAGGGGTGCTCCATGATGCGGATCGAGGCGCGCCACGGAAGCACGACGTCGATGGCTTCGGTCAAGTTGTCTCGGTCACCCAGTTCATTCGCCCCTTCTTGCATCGCCTCGGCCAACGCCTCCTTGGCCCGTCCTTCGGTGAGGACCTCATCGCCGTGGAAATCGTCGGTATCCACGCACGCGAGCGCGTTGTCGGAGATGAAATGCATCGCCTCGTCGATATCGCGCCGGACGAGCCAGTCGGTCAAGAATTCCTGCACGGCGTCGGCGAGCTCTTCGGGCTCCGACCCCGCCGGGCGATTCGGCGGTAGGGGGGTTGGCGCTTCCTTACGCTCCTGAGAGAGAAGGCCGATGCCAGTGGTTTTCTTGCCCGTGTGGTGGTTCAGACCTCCGAACACACCCTGCCACCACGCCACGAATCCACCCCACCGGCCGTTGTGTTTCTCGTAGTTGTCGCCCGCGCGCACGTCCGAGTTCGATGACGTCAGATGGCCGTTGAACATCGCTTGCGGCATCTTGCTGGATCTGTAGTCGACATCGATGTCGGCCTTCGAGCTGTCTTCGGATACCGAGAACTGAATGCTCGGTAGCGTTCCGTTTTGACGATAGCTGTAGGGATATCCGACGTGATAGACGGTGTTGAGGTGTCCAAGCGCGAACTCTTGCGATTGCTCGAGAGTCTCTCGCGCGCCTTCCACGAGGTCGACATACAGTCGAAACTGTTGATCCCCGGAGCGCCCATAGTACTGTCCCGCGATCCTCTCGATCCCCACGAGGAGGTCGATGGCGTTGCCGCGATCGTCCCCGGCCTCTCCGGTGAGCGGCGAGTTCATGAGGGCATGGGTCACGGCGTCGAACGTCGTGCGCTCTGAGATCGTCATCGAGTTGAAGTAGTCCTCGGGGGCGAGGTCGAACTCCGTGCTTTCGTTATACGCTTTCGTGTAGCTCTCGAAGAGTCGCTTTTGAACATCGGCGAGGTCACTGAAGCGCGCAAGCCCTGTGTCTTCGTCGAGCGCGGCGTCGGCGATGACTTTTCCGGGCCAATTGCGCTCGAGGCCGACGACCTTGACGCCGTCCGTCTCCTTGCGCAGGTAGACGACAACGTTCTTGTCTTCCTCCCCGCCGGCGATCGTCGCCGCGAAGTATGAGTTCGAGCGCGCTTCCAGCACTTGCGGCGGCAGGGAGCGACCCGCGTCTTCGACGACACCAATGCGTTCGTGGGTCTCGTTCTGGTTGTCGAATACACTCCAACGGATGCGATACCGACGATCTGCGACGAAGCCGTAGTCGATGCCGAGGTCGTCGAAAGCCAGGGTGTCTTCCTCGACGCGGAAATTGTCGATGGGGAGCACTTTCGCGAAATAGGTGGCTCCGATGCGGTTGCGGCGCTCGACGAGGCATTTGACGATCCATTCTCCTGCCGCGGGATCGCTGAAACCGGCGGTCTGGACGATGGTTCGGATATCGTCATCCGTGAACGACATGATCTGTCGTGCCGCCCAATAGGTGTCGTCGGGTAGGCGATTCGCGAACGGCGCGATAATCGCGTTGGGCGTCCAGCGCTCAGGGTCGAAATACTCGAATCCGAACCGGCCCGTGGCCGGCAGGCGCGGGTGGTGTGAGCGCATCCATTGCGGGGTGTAAATCCCAAGCCCCACCATGTTCTTGAAGGTACGGTCGAAATCGTACGTCTTCTCGTTGCCGCGCCAGGATTCCTTTCGCTCGGTGCCGCCACTTCCGAGCGTCGAAAAGAAGTCGATGAGGAAATGCTGCACGACGGGGACGCCTTGTCGGTTCACGACGATATCCGTCGTATTCACGGCGCCCATCTCGTTGTGATTCAGCCACGCGGCGACGACGAACAGCCCGCGCAGGTCGCGACGGTGCTCGTGGGGCACGACGTCATTCGGATCGTCGCTGCGAGTGCCGTAGACCTGATAAGGGCCGAGGAGGCCTTCCCATGATCCCGGGACGCGCGTCGCCACGGCACGATAGCGTCCTGACTCCGAAGCCACGCTTTGGAGGAAGGCTTCGATGTCTTTGGGGACCATGTCCCTCGAGCCGCCGCTGCTGGTAATGCTCTCTCCGCCGTCGGCGAGGACGAGCTGCTCACGATCGAAGTAGACGATGTAGTTCTCGGGAACGTTGTAACCGAGCGCGTAGAGGAGCTTGGAGGAGATCATCTCCGCGCCGGTAGCCATCTCGGCGAGGCCCTTGGGATCGAAGCGCAGCAGATAGAGCTGGTTTTCGGCATCCGCGACGAGGATCCCGGGGCGGTAGCCGTACTGCTTTACCGTGAGTACCCGCCACGGCTCGTTCACCTCGGGGGGGCGGTCGTCCCCGGGGCCGCGGACGAGTCCTTCGGGGCTGAAGCGGTGTTTGGGGTGGCGATTCACGTACCACGCGCCGTCCATGACCTCGCCCATCGTGCTCACGCCGCCCGCAGCAATGACACCGCGCTCGGGGTGGCGCTCTCCCGGCGCCCCGGTCGTGTTGTAGAACAGCTCTAGGATGTCACTGAGCGATCGAGCTTGGGGGTCGGTGGCGGGCCACAGCTGGGGAACCTCATCGAGAGGATCGTCCGGGTAGAATTTCTGCCCGAATGCCGTGCTACAGGCGAGCGCCCACACGGTTAGTAGGAGCGCGAGTTGACGTTTCATCAGTAGATGCCCCACCGGGTCTTGAAGATATCGCTGAACGTCCACATCCAGCGGAAGCCTTCACGCCCGGCTGCGAAATCGATGCGCATGAAGTACGCGCCTTGAAGCTTGAAGCGAAATCCGATCCCGGCGCTCCATTCCCAATCGCTGAAGTCGACATCCCGTAGCCTGGGCGCGACCTTGCCGGCATCCGCGAAGATCGCCATGTCGAGCACGGACGAGGCGTGCCATCGGTGCTCGGCATTCAGAATGATCGATTGATTGTCGTAGAACCGGTAGCGCTGGAAGCCGCGCAAGTCGTCGTTGCCGCCGAGTTTCGGCTGGAGATAGAAGGGAATCGTGCTCCCCTCCTCATCCTCCGAGGTCACCTCGACGCGCATCCTGAGGGCGATGACCCGGTTCTTGTTGAAATACGGAATGTATTGCTGCGCCTCGAACAGCAGTTGCGTGAAGTGGAACTCTTCCAAATCGATGTCTTCGTACTGCCTTATCGTCGCCGCGTAGAACCCGCCGGAGCGTGGCCCTCCGGAGATATCGCGATAGTCCACGTTGACGAAGCCGCCCCACCTCGAAAAGTTAGTATCCTGGCCCAAGCCCGGAACGTCCTCGGGGTCGAAGACCTCATCGGTGGACGGAACGCCGCTGCGCTTGCCTTCTCCGGTATGAATCGCGAGCCCGCCGAAGGTCGCTCCGAATTGCAGGTGCTCGAACGCGTTGAAACCGAAGCGGAAATCAGCCGCGAGATCGTTGTAGAGGTAGCTGGAGCGGTCGTCGAGGCTCGAGTCCCCGCCGGGGCCGTAATAGTCCATCTGAGGGGAGCTCTCGAGCTTCGTGTAGAAGTCCGCGAAGAAGCGTTCGTTCGACAGGCTCTGGAAATCGACCTCCGCGTCGAGAAGGTAAGCGAGCTGGGGGGTGCCGCGCACCGTCCCTCGAAAACCGATCCGCTCGTGCCAGAGATCGCTCCGTCGGTAGCCGAGTCCCACCGACAGGCCCTGTCCGGAGCGGGTGCCTCCCATGACGACTTGGGCGCCGTTGGCGCCTTTGCCGGTGCGTGCACCGTCGTAGAGGCCGCGCTCGACGAGGCTATTGACCTGCTCGACGAGCGGAGACTCGCGCTCGGGCCACAGGAGCGCCTGGTGGTCGCGACGATCGGCCTCGATCTCCTCGGCACGGGTGCGAAACTGTGAGACGGCCGCGGACGCGTTCAAAGAGAGTAACGCGAAGACGAGGAAGTACCGCATATTGGCAGGCAGATTCTAATCCACGTTCTACTTCTTGACAACGACGCGTTTTCGTAACGCGATGTCTTTGCGGTCCGCTACGCGATACACGAATTTCAAGCCGGACCAGTCTTCGTCGATCGCCGCGACCTTGATGTCTACGACACCCGCGGCCAAACCGGCGTTGCGCACGACGTCTCCCGTCACCTCTGTGGCGAGAGGCGAGCTCTTCTTGGCCCAGCACAACCACAACGCGGATCGCGGACCCATATGCGTGAGCGCTCTCGTGATCCCAGCCTGAAGCTCGGCGGTACTACGCGCAAAAGAGAGGATGACGTCGCAGGCGCCGCTGCGGCCGAGGAGCGACGAGCGTGCTCCTGACGGAAGCAGTCCAAGCGTCCCATCGAAGCCCGACGGCGCACGGTCGAGGCCGACATCGTGCCCCTCCTTGATACCAAGCTTCTTTACGAGCGGCGTGCCCGAATAGCCGGCGGGCATGGCTCTAGGGGGATAGCCCGGGTTGGTAGTTGGTCACGAATTGCATGAACATCGATGCCTCGATCATGTCCTTGGCGATGAATCGAATGCTGTGAGAGTCGATCCGGTCCACATCACGGAGATAGGACAGAATCTCCGCCTGGCGGTAGTTTTTGAAGCTCACTTCGAGCTCGATCTCGCCGTCGAGAACGAACGGCTCGAACGCGTCACGGCGCTCCAAAGCTGTTGTCGCGGCCTGCTCGATGATCTCGAGTCCTGCTTCCGGAGTCCTCGTGCGAGCGGAGTGGAACCCGGTCGCCCACTTGACCACCGCGCCTTCGACGTCGCCGAGGTAGCGCTTCGTCTCGGCCACGATGGCGTCATCACCCGAGACCATCACGATGGGCACGCCAAAATGCCCAGCGATGGCGGCGTTGAAGCCCGCTTCCGCGACAGAAGTCTGGTTCAGGCGGACGTCCGTCAGCGTCGCGCTGCTGAACGTGTGGGCTCGAACGCCATCGGTATTGGCCGTCGAGGTGTGGTAACCGATAAAGATCGCGGCGTCGAAGCTCTCATCGAGCCCGCCCATCATGCCCAATGGCCGCGGCCAGGAACGCACCAACGTCACGTCTTTCGGTAGCTTCTCGATGAGCAAGTTCTGGCCGTTTCCGTGGGAGTCACTGACGAGAAACTCGGTCGCGCCAGCGGCGCGCGCCCCGCGGATCGCAGCGAGCACCTCTTCCGTCATGAACTCTCGGAACTTCTGATACTCGAAGCCGCCGGGTCCGAGCTGCTCGGAGGTGACCGCGCCGGTGACGCCTTCCATATCGGCCGAGATGTAGACCTTGAGCTGGGCGCTCGCAACGGTCGCGAGGGCGAAAAAGGATGTCGCGAGAACGAAAAGGACGCGTCGTCTTGTCATTGAGACCTGCATGGTTTCGGGAAGGTCGTGCGCTTATGAGCTCCGGCGGCGTTTCACCGGAATTTCGAGGTAGACTACCAAGTTTGCTGTGTGAGGAAAAGCGGAAGATGAGTGTCAAAGACCGAATCGAGGCGATCGCGGCCGAAGCGCGTGAAGGGCTCACAGCGATCGCCGACGACGAACAGCTCGAGAAGTGGCGGGTCTCGTTTCTTGGACGAAAGAGCGCCCTCATGGGAGTCCTGCACTCGCTAGGAGAGCTTCCGCCCGAAGAGCGAAAACAAGTCGGCCAGAGAGCCAACGTTTTGAAGGCGGAGCTCGACGAAGCGCTTTCAGCCAAACGTCAGGCCTTGAAGACCGCCCATATCGAGCGCACGGAGACTTCCGGGCGGGTCGATGTCACGCTGCCGCCGCGTCCGCTCGGCGGGGGTCGTTTGCACCCCATCACCCAAACACAGCGAGACATCGTGAACGCTTTTGGTGCCCAGGGCTTCTCGGTTATCGAAGGCCCTGAGGTGGAGCTCGACTACTACAACTTCGAAGCGCTACGCATTCCCAAGGAGCACCCGGCCCGTGAGTTGATGGATACGTTCTACATCGACGAGCAGGACGATAGCGATGCGAAGCTGCTTCTACGGACCCATACGTCGCCGAATCAGATCCGCTTCATGGAAGCGAATGAGCCTCCCATCCGGATTATCTGCCCTGGAAGGACGTACCGAAACGAGGCGACCGATCCGAGCCACGAGTGGATGATCACCCAGACGGAGGTCTTGGCCGTCGATACTGGCTTGACCTTGGCCCACCTGAAGGGGACGCTTTTCGAGTTCGCGAAGCGTCTGTTCGGACGCGAGCGCAAAATCCGCTTCCGCTGTGATTTCTTCCGCTTCGTCGAGCCCGGCGTCGATATGGCGATCGATTGCTTTCTCTGCGGCGGACAAGGCTGTCGCACGTGCAAGCAGGAAGGGTGGATCGAGATCCTGGGCGCCGGCATGGTGCACCCGGAAATCCTCTCGAATATGGGATACGACCCCGAGGTCTATACGGGCTTCGCGGCCGGGCTCGGAGTCGAGCGCATCGCCATGCTTCGCTACGGTGTCGACGATATCCGTCATTTCTACGAGAACGACGTTCGTTTTCTGAGGCAGTTCTAGCCGATGCGAGTTCCTATCAAGTGGTTGAGTCGTTACGTGGACCTGTCGCTTCCGATCGAGACGATAGCGGAGCGACTCACGATGGCGGGTCTGGAAGTAACCGGTATCGACCGTACGGGTGGCGACTGGGAGGGCGTGTGTGTAGGGCACGTGCTCGCCGTGTCGAGGCACCCCGACGCGGATCGTCTCTCACTCGTGTCCGTATCGACGGGCGACGATAGCTATGAGGTCGTTTGCGGGGCGCCCAACGTCGCCGCGGGCCAGAAGATCGCCTACGCGTCTCTGGGGGCGCGCCTGCTCGATGCGCATAGCGGGCAGAAGAAGAAGCTCAAGAAAGCGAAGATTCGCGGCGTCGTCTCGGTCGGGATGGTTTGCTCGGAGCGAGAGCTGGGACTCTCCGATGAGCATGACGGCATCCTCGTGCTTCCCGAGAACGCGCCTATTGGACTGCCTTTAGGCTCTGTCCTCGGCGACACGGTGCTCGACATCGACATGAAGCCCAACCGGGCCGATGGCCTGTCCGTCGTCGGGGTGGCTCGGGATGTCGCGGCGCTCACCGGGGCGAGCCTCCGAGAACCGGAGCTCGAATTCGAAGCTTCGGGCGGCCCCGCGGCCGAACGAGCAAGCGTTCAGATCGAGGATCCGGAGCTGTGCGGTCGCTTTACGCTCGCGATCATCGACGATATAGAGATCCGCCCCTCCCCGGACTGGATGCAAGAAGCGCTCGCTGCCGCTGGGATGCGACCCATTAATAACGTCGTCGACATCACGAACTTCGTGATGTTGGAGACGGGTCAGCCGATCCACGCCTTCGACTACGACAAAGTCGTCGAGCACAAGATCATCGTTAGGCGGGCGCGAGCGGGAGAAACGTTGACCACCCTCGATGGTCAGGAGCGCAGCTTCACGCCCGACAACTTACTCATTACCGACCCGTCCGGACCCATCGCCGTCGCGGGGGTGATGGGCGGGTTCGACACCGAGGTCACGGAAACGACGAAAACGATTCTCCTCGAGGTCGCGAACTTCGAGCCCGTGAGTATCCGGCGCACCGCGATGGCGCTCAAGCTTCCGAGCGAAGCATCACGCCGGTTCGCGTGGGGTATCGCGAAAGAAACGGCGCCGCTGGCGTCGAGGCGAGCGACGCGTCTGCTCGTCGAGCTCGCTTCAGGAACCGCGGCGGCCGGAATGGTAGACGCCTATCCCGCCCCGCCGACACCGGTCTCGGTCCGACTTCGGAAGAGTCGTATCCGCCAGGTGCTCGGCATCGAGCCGTCAGACGACGTCGTCGCGAGCTCTCTCACCGCTCTCGGCTTTACGATCACGCCCTCGGACGACGCGCTCGACGTCGGCGTGCCCTATTGGCGACGTGACGTTCGCGGCCCCGACGACGTCGTCGAAGAGATCGCCCGCATGGTCGGCTACGACGCCATTCCCGCGGAGCCACTTGCCGGGCGCGTGCCGCCCGGAGTGCCACAACCGATTCGCGAGCTCCGTGAGCGATGCCGTGACATTCTCGTCGGTGCGGGCATGCAGGAAGTGATCACCTACCCGCTCACGAGCATGGCGGTTCTCGAGCGAGTCGTGTCTTCGGATGAGCTCGCCGCGAGCCCGCCGCTCGCGGTCGTGAACCCGCTCAACGCCGGCGAAGAGCGCATGCGCACGACCCTTCGCGCCTCGCTTCTTCAGACGGTCGCGAAGAACTTGCGAGTCACGCGCGCTCATCTGGCTCTTTTCGAAGCCGCGCGAGTTTACCGGCCGAGCTCCGACGTCCTTCCCGAGGAAGAGGAACAGATCGTCGGCGTCGTCACCGGAGAAGACGTCGGGCGGTTCGGACAACCGACCGGAGATACCGCCGACTTCTTTCATGCGAAAGCCTATGTGAGTCGCTTGATGGAGCGTCTGCATGTCACGGCGAGCTACGACAGCGCCCTCGAATACGGTCTCCTCTCCGGCCGGTGCGCGACGCTAAGCGTCGGCGGGCGAGCGGTCGGGACCCTGGGACAGGTGCACCCGAAGACCGCGGCGGCGTTCGATATCTCGGCGGAGGTGTACTTGTTCGAGGTGCGCTTACCCGCGCTTCTTCCGAGCGTACCGGCTGTCGCGTCGTACGAGTCGATGTCCAAGTTCCCGCCCGTCACCGAGGACCTCGCCCTGCTGGTAGATATTGACCAGAGCGCCGCGACGCTCCTCGCGGAGGTGGAAGGCCATCCGCTCGTGGCCAGTGCGGGTGTGTTCGACGAGTATATCGGGGAGCAGGTGCCGGCAGGGAAGAAGTCGCTGGCGATCTCGATCGCGTATCAAGCGCCGGATCGCACGTTGACGGAAGCCGATGTCTCAAAGGCGAGGGGCAAGATCGTGGCACGGCTCTCGGCCAAATGCGGGGCGGAGCTTCGCTCCTAGCCGGATGGCGACGCCACGGGTCTACCGCACATACTTGTTCGATCTCGACGGCACGCTTCTGGACTCGATCGAGCTCATTTTCAGCTGCTACCGGCACGCGGCGAGTCGACACCTCGAGACGTCGCCTCCGGACCAGGTGTGGCGCGACGGCCTGGGCACTCCGCTTCGAGAGCAGTTTCGGGCGGTGACGCGGGACGAAGCGCTCATCGACGAGATGATCGCGACCTATCGTGAATACCACAACGACAATCACGACTCACGAGTGGCGTTGTACCCCGGCGTCGAGGCGATGCTTTCATCGCTCAGTGCGCGCTCGGTCGGTTTGGGCGTGGTGACGAGCAAACTTCGAAAGGGCGCTGAACGAGGCTTGAAGTTGACGGGCCTGATGCCCTATTTCGACCAAATCGTGAGCGCTGACGAGGTCAAGCGTGCGAAGCCGGACCCCGAACCGGTGCATCAAGCGATGGAGCGCCTGGGCGCCGCGCCGGCGAGTACGATATTCATTGGCGACTCGCCTCATGACATCGCCGCCGGACGAGCCGCCGGCGTTGCCACCGCCGGTGTCTTGTGGGGGCCGTTCGACCAGCCGACTCTCTCTGACGCATCACCGACCTACCTGCTCGAAGATCCCAAGAATATCCTCGATCTCTAGCCTCCACGAGGAGGCCTTCCGTCCCGAAACTCGTCCCAAAGAATTGGGTCCGTTGTTCGCGGGAGGTACTTATGGATGAGGAGATGGTAGCGGCCAGCGCGTCGATGAAGCGAGTGTTGCGGGAGATCGACGCGGTCGCACCCTTCGATGTCCCCGTACTCTTGACGGGCCAAACCGGCACCGGAAAAGAGCTCGCGGCGCGACGATTACACCGGGCGAGCCGGCGTTGTCATCGTGCCTGGGTTCCGGTGAACTGCGCGTCGTTGCCGGACACGCTCGTGGAGTCGGAGCTCTTCGGGCACACGCGGGGCGCGTTCACCGGCGCGGATCGCCGCCGCGTCGGCCTTCTGGAGATGGCGGACGGCGGGACGCTGTTTATCGACGAGGTCGCCGACCTGTCGGTCCGGACACAGACGACCTTGTTGCGAGTGCTCCAGGAAAAGGAATACCGGACGCTTGGAGACTCTCTCGTGCGGCGTTCGGACTTCCGCGTCGTCTCCGCCAGCCACAAGTCACTCGACGACGAAGTACGTCGTGGACGATTTCGGTCGGACTTGCTCTTCCGGCTGCGGGTCGTGCCGATCGATCTGCCTGCCCTGTGCGAACGGGTCGCGGACATCGCGCCGCTCGCGCGTCATTTGACGGAAGTCCAAGCCGTAGCGATGGGATTGCGTCCGTTGGCGTTGACGCCAGAGGCCGTGGAGATCCTGGAGCGCTACCCTTGGCCGGGCAACGTGCGTGAGCTCGAGAACGAGGTCATACAGTCGCTCGTTCGTGCGCGTTACTCGGCGGCGATTGGCAGAGAGCACCTGTCGAAGCGGTTGCTCGCTCCGGGAATGCGGCGACAACGTGCGGCAGTCTCCGAGCTCGAGAGAAAGCAGGTGGAGGAGGCCCTGACCCTCACACGCGGCAATCGCACCCACGCGGCGCGGTCGCTCGGCGTGTCCCGACAGACTCTGTATCGCAAGCTGAAGAGACTGCGCGCGAAGTCTTCGTGATGACGGGTCCCGGACGTTGTCGAAACTTTGCGTCTTATTGCTTGACATGACGCGACTCCGAAAGGATCGTTAGCCATGCTCGATTCCAGATCGCTCATTTCGGTTTTGTACTTCTCGTTCTCCCTGACGGCCGTTGGCGGCGCCGCCGCGCAGGAGGTCTTCGATGACCTCCCGTTGCGCTCGATTGGTCCCGCGATCATGGGCGGACGGATTGACTCCGTCGCCGTCGTTCCGAGCCGGCCGGGAACGATGTTCATCGGTACGGCGTCCGGGGGCCTGTGGAGGACGGTGAACTTGGGCACGACGTGGACACCGGTGTTCGACGACTACGAGACTTCGTCGATCGGCGATGTCGCCGTCGCCCCCTCGGACCCGGACATCGTGTGGGTTGGTACGGGTGAGCCGAACAACCGAAACAGCTCGACGCTGGGGCACGGCGTCTATCTATCCGAGGACGGTGGGACGACCTTCCGCAACGTCGGACTCGAAGACACCGCGCATATCGGAAAAGTGATCGTCGACCCATCGAGACCGTCGCGTGTTTTCGTCGCCGCCGTCGGAAACCTTTGGAAGGCAAGTGAGGAGCGAGGCGTTTTTCTGACGAACGATGGCGGACGCACGTGGGACAAAGTGCTCTATGTGGATGAAGACACGGGCGTCACCGCGCTCGCCATGGATCCCATCAACCCCGACATCTTGTATGCGGCCGCGTATCAGCGACGCCGCACGCCGTGGGGCTTTAGCGGAGGCGGGCCGGGGAGCGGCCTCTACAAGACCACGAACGGTGGCGAGAGTTGGTCGAAGCTCGATAACGGACTCCCGGACGGCATGCTGGGTCGAATGGGGATCGCGATCTCGGCCACCGACCCGCGCGTCGTCTACATCCTCGTCGAGCACGGTAGCGAAGGCGGTGTGTACCGCTCCGAGGACCGCGGAGTTTCCTGGGACAAGGTCAATGACTTGAACCCCCGTCCGATGTATTACAGCAAGATCTTCGTGGACCCCTCGGACTCAAACCGCGTGTACGTCTTGGGGTCTTCGTTCCATAGCTCGGCGAATGGTGGTCGCGACTTCGAGACGCACCGTGAAATGACACCGACTTACGACGTCGGGGTTCACGGTGATCACCACGCCCTGTGGATCGATCCGACGAACGGCCGTCACCTCGTGCTCGGAGGCGACGGTGGCCTGTACATTTCGTGGGATCGAGCGCGATCGTTTCGGAAGATCGACAACGTTCCGCTCGGGCAGTTCTATGCTATCGCCGTGGACATGGACCGCCCGTACAATATTTACGGCGGTGCTCAGGACACCCATTCGTGGATGGGGCCGAGCTCGACGAGACACCAGATCGGAATCCTCAACGGCGACTGGGTCCAAACGAATTTCGGTGACGGTATGTACCAGCAGGCGGACCCGACCGATGCACGCATCGCCTACACTGAATCGCAAGGTGGCAACCTCGTGCGGCTCGACCGCGTGACCGGTGATCGCAAAGTCATCAAGCCCGTTCCGGAAGAGGACGCCTCGCGGTACCGGTTTCACTGGACGTCTCCTTTCGTGATCTCGCGGCATGACGCGCAAACGCTCTACTTCGGAGGCAACCGTCTCTTCATCACCAAAGACAGAGGGGCGTCGTGGACGGCGTCACCGGATCTGACGCGTGCGGAAGACCGATCGGAGCTCTCGATCATGGGCTCGGTCCCGGATGAGAATACGCTCTCTCGTAACGACGGCGTTGCAGCCTGGGGCACGATAACGAGTGTGAGCGAGTCTCCCACGGAGAAGGGGACGCTCTACGTCGGAACGGACGATGGGAGGCTTCAGCTAACGCGGGACGGCGGAGAGACGTGGGAGAGTCTCGAAGGCGCGGTCACGGGCTTTGACCCGCTCCGGGCCAAAGTCAGCCGTGTCCTAGCATCCCATGCCGCACCCGGACGGGCCTACGTGACGTTCGACCGCCATCATCTCGGCGATCCTGCTCCGTATGTCTTCACGACCGACGATTTTGGTCGCTCGTTCACGCCGATCGATGTCCCTGCGGCCGCGCAGTGGGTCAATGTCATCGTCGAGCACCCGCAGCGTCATGACTTGCTCTTCCTGGGTGGGGAGACAGGACTGTTCTTTACTCTGGACCGGGGCGAGTCGTGGCAACGCGTGAAGGGTGGTCTGCCGACGGTCCCTGTGGACGACCTCGTGATCCACCCGCGAGACGACGACCTCGTGGTCGGAACACACGGCCGGTCGATCTACATCCTCGACGATCTGACACCGCTCGTGCGGGTGCGCGCGCAAGCGGACGAAGCGCAGCTCTTTCAGCCGCGAGAAGCGACGATCTTCTTGCCCTGGAAACACGAGAGCTATGGAGGGCAAGCGCAGTTCTCCGGCGAGAACCGCACGTTCGGCGCGCTCATTTCCTACTACTTGCCGTCCACGTCGTCCGAGGAGGGCGGTACGACCGAGATACGGATCCGAGGCGCGGACGGGTCTGTCCTACGAACTCTAAAAGGCCCATCGGAAAAGGGCTTTCACCGCATCAGCTGGGATCTCCGTCGACGTCCGGCCGAGGGCGTCGCTCGAGCGCGAGGCCCGCTGGCTCCGACCGGAACCTATACGGTCGAGATGGATGGGGACGGAGCGCCGCTGACGACATCGTTCGAGGTCGTCCTGGATCCGCGCGCGGCGGTCAGTGGCACGGAGTTCAGGTCGCGTTACGACTTTCTCGTCGAGATCGACACCCTACGCGAGGCGCTTCAGACCGCAGTGGATCGAAGTGAAGGCTTGGCGAGCAGAGCAACGAGCTTGTCGGAGGTCCTGACCGGCGAGGAGTACGCGGAGGTGCGGCAGGCCCTCGATCGATTCTCGCAGGACGTCGAGGCGCAGGCCCGGTCGCTAGGGGGGGGCCGTCCGAGCTTCCGGAATCCGACGCTACTCGCGCGGGCCTCTCGAATGTTCTCCGAGCTGAGCGGGAACGACGCGACCCAAGGCAGTCTGCACCCGCCGAGTGAGATGCAGCGACGGCAACTGGGCATGCTGAGCGCGGAAGCGCGTAGCGGTATGGATGGTCTCGACGCGGCTGTAGAGCGTTCCGTGCGTGAGGTAAACGAGCTGTTGGCCGCCCTTGGACCTTTTCGGCTCGCCGAGTAGCCGGCGTCTAGAAGTCTGTGTCCACGGAGACGACGGAGTCGCCCGTCGCGTCGGGAATGACGGCAGCGATCCGCATCGGGACCAGGTGGGGCGATGACCGCTGCAGGTAGGCGATTTCCTGCCGAAGCTTCTCGAGATCGTCACTGCGGTCGACGTCGTACCACGGGATGAGAGTCTTGAGCGGAACGTCCACGCTTGCGATCCGCTCGAGCGTTTGCTCCAGGACAGCGGACGTACCCCAGTCGATTTCGGAAAACAATTCCGGATGCCACGAGGTGCAACCGATCAGGTAGTACCCGCCGTCCTCCGCCGGACCGAGCACGACCTGTCCGTGCTGCAGCTCGTTGAATGCCTCCTCGACGACGGCGAGCGGCAGGGTCGGGCTGTCCGTGCCGACGATGATGACCCGAGAGACACTCCTCGCGAAGCTCGTTTGAAAGAGCTTCCCCATGCGCGCGCCGAGGTCGCCTTCGATCTGGAAGCTGGTTTGCCAGCCCTCGGGTACGCTGAGATCGCTGTCATCCGTCAAGGGATGGGTGAGGAGCAAGTGCTTTTCGAGCCCGGGACGTTCGAGCCGGTCCATGTGAGCGAGCGTGTCCTCGACGAAAGCGCGATGGAGCGCGAGGACTTGGGCGGGTGAGAGCGGGGGGGAGAGTCGCGTCTTGACCTTACCGAGCTCCGGTGTCCGTGCGAATACGGCGAGGAGCTCAGTCATCGGCTCCCTCATCGTCCGAGCTGGGTGTGTCCGACTGTGCCTGAGAGAGAAGGGCTAGCAAAGCATCGTTCTCCGGGTTCGTGGATAGTCCACGCCGGCAAACACGGGCCGCGGCGGCCCGGTCTCCGGCATCGAGAAAGGCGCGGGCGGCCTTCACCAACGGGGCTGCGCGCGTGGGCTCGAGCGCGGCCACTTTCAAATAGGTCTCCGCCGCTAGGTTCTTGTCTTCGAGGTCGACATACGTGTCACCGAGTCTCTCGAGCACGGCTGGATTGTCACCGCGTAGACGCAGAAACACATGGTAGGCCGTCACCGCTTCGGTGTAATTTCGACGTCCGCGGTAGAGATCGCCTAGAAGGCGGTGCGCTTCGGCAGAGACCGGAGTGGCCTGGCTCGCGCGTTCCAGCTCCTCGAATCCTCGAGCTTCTTCGCCTTTGGCCAGGTAGGCACGACCGAGAGCGAGCGCCGCGCGGCCGCTCGATGGGTCCATCTTCGCGACGGACTCGAGAGCGGCCACGGCCTTGTCGACGGCGCCCGGATCTCCGAGGCGGCTCGCCTCGTCGAGCCAGAGCTCGCCTAGCATGAGATAGGCTTCGGGTAGGTTGGGATCCTGCTCCATCGCCAACGCGACCGCTTCGATGGCGTCGGTCACGTGGCCCCCGATGCGATGTACCTTGGCGAGGGTCAAATAGGATTGCGCGTCGCCCGGGTTCTGGTCGATCTCTTCCTGGACGAGCTCTCGTGCCGGTCCGGGCTCCGAGGCCTCGAGGAAGAGATCGATGAGCGCGCTACGCGCCAGCGTCGCGTCCGGATTGACCGCGAGCGCACGTCGAAAATCGGACTCGGCTTCGTCCGTCCCACCGAGCGCCCGGAATACCGCTCCTCGAAGATAGAGCGCTTCCCAGAAATCCGGGCGAAGCGTGGCGGCACGGTTGAGCGCGTCGATCGCCTCGGCCTCGCGCCCTGCGCGAAAGTGAACGAGGCCGAGCTGGTACAAGACCACGGGCGCTTCCGGATCCAGTGAGAGCAGGCGGTCGTACTCGAGTGCTGCTTCGTCGAAGCGCTCGAGCTCGTAGTACAAATCCGCGAGACGGTGGGATACAAGGGCGACGTCTGACGAGAGGGAGCGCGCCGCTTCCAGGTCGGACAGTGCCGGGGCCACGTTGCCCTGGCGGTGCTCGGCGTCCGCGCGCTTGATATATGCGATGGGCTCGGCGGGATCGATTCGGATAGCCGAGCCATAGGATCTCGCTGCCTGGAAAGGGAGGTCTTCGGCAAGAAGCTCGTCGCCTAGCTGTACGAGCTGCAAATAGCGGTACTCCTGGGTGAAGGCGCGATAGGCGAAGACTGCGATCGTCGCGAGCGCCGTGACCGCGAGCGCTCCGAAAAGCCTTCGCGACATCAACCCGCCCTTCGGTGGAGAAGCCGCAAGCCCATTATGCTCAGAAGGTTAGCAAAACGTCCGGGTCGCGTCAAAGGGAGTGGAACCTTCCCTTCGATCCGGTGTCTAACCTATTGATACGTACGGTTTCGAGGAGGCGACCCATCCCGATGAAACTGCTGTGCTACGATACGCGCGAGAGCCAATCGACATGCGCCGCGGGTTTGGACGTTTCATGAGCGAGTCTGGTTCGGCGGTTCCCGCAGACGGCCTCATCGGCCTCGACTCCGACCGAACGGATGCCTCGGTATGGTCGGGCGATGAGCTCACCCTCATCGAAAGGTGCCTGGCGGGCGATGACTCAGCGTTCGACGAGCTCGTGCTGCAATATCAAGATATGGTTTTCAACCTATCTTGTCGTCTGTTGCGGGACGAGGACGAGGCGCTCGACCTCTCACAGGAAGTCTTCCTGCAGATTTATCGGAAGCTCGGCACGTTTCGCCGGGACGCATCTCTGCGAACCTGGATCTATCGCATCGTTTTCACACGTGCGAAGAATCGACAGAGGTGGTGGAAACGCCGTCTGCTCGAGATGACGGCCCTGACGCTCGATGACTTGGAGTCGAAACCTGCAATCGTGGCGGACTACCGTCTTCGGCAGGAGCCGATTACGCCTGACAAGGTGCTCGAGCGCAAGGAAATGAACGACCGGCTGAACGATGCGATTACGGCGCTGCCGTTCGGCCATCGGGAAGTGCTGCTCCTCAAAGATATCGAGGGGCTGTCCTACGAAGAAATTGCCGCGACGCTCGAGCTCCCATTGGGAACAGTGAAGTCTCGACTGGCGCGTGCCCGGAGCTCGCTTCGAGCTCGTCTCGACCCGAGCGTCTTCGGGTTCTTGAAGGAAGTGTGACATGTTCGAACATCCACGCAGTGTAATGTTGTCGGCCTTTCACGACGGTGAGCTTTCGGCCGTCATGGTCTCGGAAGTCGAGCAACATCTGAGCGTTTGCGGTCCGTGTCGCTGTGAGTACGACAGCATCGGGCGGGCTGCCAACGTCGTTCGCCATTTGGCTCCGGTCCGGGCGCCGCTCAACCTCGCGTCGCGTGTTCGTGAGCAGATTGATGCGGAAGAGCGTGGCATGGTCCCCGTGCTTCGTGGGCAGATCCTGAGAGCCAAGACGCAGCCCGGTTTCTGGTCCGCCTTTGGACTTGGCACGCTCACGACGGTTCTACTCGTTGGCGTGGTCCTTCTCGCTGACTACCGCTACGGCGTTCAGGCCACCTCGGCCTGGATACAGTCGACGTTGCCCGACCCGGTGCTCTTGCATGAAACCATGAGCTCTCCTCGGGTTCGGGGCGGCTCGGTAGGAAGTCTGCCTTTCGAAGACGTCGGCCAGGGTGAGGCGAGCACGGTCCTGGCACTCGCCTCGATCGATCGTATCGGTATGGTCCAAGGCCTCGAGGTGATCTATCGCAGCGGGGACGAGGAAATGCTGTCCCGGGCGCTGGATGCCGTGCGCGAGTCCGGGTTCGAGCCCGCGCGACTCGGCGATCAGACCATCTCCGTCAACTTCCTCTACCTGTTCACCACGACCGAAGTGCGACCGGACGGCCGACGCTTGTCCACCGTCCCCGATTGGCGGGCGCGGCGCCGTGCTGCGACCGAGGCCTAGGGTCTGCGGGCGCCAGAGCGCAGCTCCGCGCGAGCCGTCCCCGAGTTCCCTAACAGGTCCGTCAGCTTGATGACCAGCGTGTACACACCGCCATCGGCGTAACCGTCCAACGTGAAGTCGTAGCTCTCCTCGGTGGAATCCGCGATCCCGTCGCTCGGAAACACAACGCTCCACGGACCGGAGTTGACGGCGTACTCGACTTGGCGCACCGCGCTGATGTCGTCCTTCGCCACGAAGCGAACTTGGTGCGCTCCGGCGGAGCTGCTCACGTCGAGCTGCTCTGCTCGCGGCGGTGTGTTGTCGACCTCGAAGCTGCGGCTCGACTTCTCTCCGGTACGCGACCGCTCGGAAGGATTGCTCGGAGTATCGTCAGCGACCACCCTTAGCGTGTAGCGCCCGTCCGGCATAGCGACGGTGTCCCACGTGATGACGGAAGTGGTCAAGTCCTCTCGCAGTGTGCGCCAAAGGCTTTCGCCTTCCGCGCGATAGAAGACCTCGTAGCGAAGCGCATCTTGGTTGGGGTCGGATGCCTTCCACGTCACCGTCTGGTAGCCCTTGTTGTAGATGGGCCGACTCATCGTTGCCATGGCGATGGTAGACGACCCCGACGGGTCGTCCGCGCCGGCCCCGCTCTCGGGTCGCACGCCGTCTCTGAGCGCGCTGTCCAAGCCCAGGATCTCGGTCTGGCCGGTGGTGATGAGCGGTTTTTGGAAGGTCTGGCCCGGTCCGTGCACGGTGATCTCGGTAACCGTTGGGGCCAAGTTCTGTTGCAGGTAGACCGAGGTGACGTTGAGGAGCTCGGGGCTCGTCTCTCCAGTAGAGTGAAGGGTCGCTCTCCACTGAAGGAACCGGCTACGGGGGCTGGTAATCTGCGCGCCTTCCGGTGGTCCCTGAGACGCGCTCCAATCGCTCCACGTGTTGTCGGGCTCAGCCGAGTTTCCCGACCTCGTCTCGAGCTCGATCGATGTGCCGGTAGGCGTCCGTGCGTCCCAGCGAATTTTTCCCCACGCCGAGACCGTCGTCGTGTCCTTCGGCGGCGAGCGATAGACGCCCATCGTACGGCGGCCGCGATTCAGCCGGTAGAGCTTCGCGGGGTTCGACGTTGCGATGAGCGTGTGTCCATCAGAGGTGGTTAGAACGTCGGTCACCTGGTCTGCCTCGACACTCAACAGCAAGGCGCTCGAGCCGTCTTGGTTCACCACGAAGACGCGCCCGTCCGTTCCCGTTCCGACGACGAGGCGATCCCCGCGCGCCAGCGCGAGGGAGAGCGGTGTTTCTCGGGCGGACTGCCAGATCCGCTCAGCGGCGCCGTCGGGGTCGATACGGTAGACCGCGCCGGCCGCATTGCCGTTCGAAGGCGACGAGCTACTTTGAAGCGCGGCGACATCGGGCGTCACGAGCGGACTCGCCGAGGTCGTCACCGTGACGGTCGCGCTCGTCGCGCTCGTGGATGACGTCGAAACAGCGGGGACTGCACTCGAGCCTGTGGGTGCACGCGAGCCCCCATTCAGTGTCGCGGCGTAGACGTGGCCGGCAGAGTCGGTCGCGAGCGCCCGCACTTCCTGGAACGGCGTATCGAACAACACCGTTGTCGTGCCGTTCGGATCGATGCGAAGCACGAGACCGTTCGGCTCCGTCCCGGCGTAAATCGTCCCGTCGCGGTGGAGGGCGAGACTGACGATGTGCGTCTCTTCACTCGTGAACAAAATCTCGCTGAAACCGCTGCTGTCGACTCGATAGATTTGCGGCTTGTCGCCGGTCGCGACGATGAGATCGCCGCGCGAATCGATGGCGAGGTCCCAGATATAGCGGTCTTCGGGATCGAAGAAAACTTCCTGGGCGCCGGAGCTGTCGATGCGGTGGACGACGCCGCGCGGCGAGGTGCCGGCATAGACGTAGCCGTCCTCGTCGACTGCGAGGGCATGGACCTGCAGCTCGTTCGTGTCGGCGATGATGGTCGCCGCACCGCTCGAATCGATGCGGTGGATGCGGCCTTCGTTCCCGCTACCGACGATGACATCTCCCGACGGAGCGAGCGCAAGTGACCAGAAATGAGGGTCTGTGCCTTCGTTCAGCACTTGGACTGGCGGTGCGAGGCTCAGCGTGCCGTCGGAGCCGACGGAGATCCCATCGGTACGGCCGGCGAGGAAGTCGTCCTGACTTTCGAGTCTCCAGAAAGTCGGGCCCGAAGCGAAAGCCATGCCGGCTATTGTCGCAACGAGGGTGAAACCCGCCAGCATACGCGGGAGCCGCCCGCCCCCAGCTTCGCAAGAATCGGTCGAACGGTCGATGTGCAAGGGCTATTGGTTCCTTTCGGCCTGACGTGGGGTTTAGCGCTTCTTGACTTCGAGATTGAGAACCCGGGCGCCGGACACGTCGAAGTCGGTCGCGATCTCCTGCTCCAAGAACGTGGAACTTCTGAGTGCGGTGAAAGAGGTGCTCGATTCGTCCGCGGCGAGGACGCCCATGACACTGGGCGGCAGCGAGCTTAGATACTCACCGGCGACGATGGCGCCACTCGAGTCCGGGCGACTCAGTCGCACGTACAGGCGACTGTTCTTGCGCAGTGCGTTGATGGCGCGGACGAGTTGTGCCATGTCCTTGGGAACGAAGCCGTTTCTGGCCTCGCGACGCTCGATCGCAGAGACGGTCGACGCGTCGGCGACGGTCAGGCGGAGGGAGCCTACCGGAACGTTGGTCGGGATGACGATGTCGACGGTCTCGAGTACTTCGTCACCACGGTAGGACTTGAGCAATATCTTGAGCTCGACCGTCTCGCCGGGAGCGACTTCGTTGTTGTCGAGCCACGCGCGCACGACGCGAGCGCTCTTGGGTGTCTCCGACGCTTTGACCTCGACCCGCACGCCCTCTATCTCGACATCCTCGAAGTCGTTATTCATGAGAAAGGACAGGGGGCCGGCCACCATCGAGGACGCCGCGATCGCGGCCTGCTGATCGGTGAAGACATCTTCGATATTGACGTTGCCGTTGTCTGCGGTCTCGAGCCACGCCGAGAGCTCGACGGTCTGGCCTCCGAACTCACGCTCGCTCGTTTGAAGGATCGCGATGAGTGAGCTGAAGCTCAATATGGGTGTGAAGAGCTCGTCGTTGACGATCTCGAGCTCGTAGGTTTTCTCCTGTCCTCGGCTCGTCGTGAGCGTTACCTCGAATGGGATCATGCGAGGCCGCATCCCGAGTGTGCCCTTGATGGCCGTGGCTCGATCTTGTACCCAAGTTCCGATCGTGTCGCCCGCGCTGGCCATCTTGAACGAGTTCATCACCGATGGAAGCACGAGATGCACGTTCGACCGCGTCATCGGGTAGTTGATGGGGCCGAGGTTGAACAGCGGATGTCCGAAGGCATAGACCGCGCCCGTGTCCGGATCGACGTGGGTGACCGTTCCCGATGCGGCGATTTGAAGATCGCCGGTGACGAGTCCGACGCCGACGGAGTCGCCGGGCTCGAGTGGGTCCTCCTCGAGTGACGCCTGTGGGCCCGCTTGCCCGCCGACAGGGGCGCCCCCCATGAGCGGCTCGATCCCGAGCTGACGGAGCAGGGGTGCGATGACATCGAAGCTCTCCGCAGGGAAGCCGACGACGGCAGCAGGCATCGCGATCGGCGTAAGATTTCGCCCAAGATAGGGCTCGAGGCGGTCCACGCCGGACAGCGCCACACCTTGCAACGACACCGGACGCAGGCGGTGCGGCGCGGCCGCGGATAGCTTTTCGGGCGTCAGTGGGAACTCGAGCCTCGATGCCTCGCGACGCGGAGGCGACGTATCCGTCGCAGCTAGCATCTCGTCGATAGGTGTGATGCCGGCGATCGGATCCTTGGCAAAGGGGAACGCGAACGCGACGGCACCGATGAGCTTTCCATCGATGTAGACCGGACTCCCGCTCATGCCGGCGATGACCCCGGTATGCGCGAGGGGGCCTCCTTCGAGCTCCGCTAGGATCATGCTGGATTTGGGGCCGCTATTGCGGAGGACGCCCATGATCGTGACTTTGAACGACTCGATATTGTCGCCCGAGAAAACCGTGCGTCCTTCGCCGACCATGCCCGGGACGATCTCTTCGATCGGAATCGTCTCGAGGGTCGACTGAGACGCGCTTGGGAGGACGCCTACGGCAGTGAAGAGGACGGTTAAGGACAGCGCTCTTATGTCTTTTCGCATCATGCGATTACGCTTGAATAGTCGGCGGGAGATACGTGTAAACCCAACAAACTATAATAGTTCACTGCCATACACGGGTCAACGGAGGGTACTATCCCAAGCGAGATGAAAGATCGACCGCGACTGGTCGCTTCGGTGGCCGCGCCATCGGAGGCGGAACTGGTGCGGGGCGCGAGCGAAGGCACACGTGGCGCGGACGTCGTGGAGCTACGTCTAGACGCTGTTTCGGACCTTCAGGGGCTCTCACCCGAACGCCTGCGCACCGCCGTCGATCACCCTCTCATCGCGACGTGCCGTTCCACGAATGAAGGCGGCTCTGCGTCGGCGGATCTTCCCGATGGCGCGCGTCTCTCCGTACTCGAGGCGGCAGCCGATGCGGGCTTCGAGTACGTTGATGTCGAGATCGCCTCGATCGCGGAGCCGTTCTCCAAAGCGGGCGCATCGCTCATTCTGTCGCATCACGACTTCGACGGGATGCCCCAAGACGGGGAAGCGCTCGTCGACAAAGCGCTCGACCTTGGCGCCGACGTGGTGAAGATTGCCGCGAGAGTGAGCTCGCTCGCGGACGTATTCGAGCTCGCGCGTTTGGGAGACCGGGTCAAGGAGCGCGGAAAGGCATTCGCTCCCGTCTCGCTCGGGCCCGCGGGTGTCGCTGGTCGGGTCCTCGCCGCTCGTTTCGGCGCCGACTATGCGTACGCGACCGCCCGGGGGAGCGAGCCGACGGGTCCGGGGCAGCTTCGACTCTCCGAGCTGCTGGATCTCTATCGATTCGACTCCATCGGGATGGACACGGAGGTTTACGGAATCGTCGGAACCAGCGCTCTCGCATCGCTCTCTCCCGAGATGCACAACCGGTTCTTTGCAACGATCGACCGAGATGCCGTCTATGTCCCTTTTCAGGAGACGGACCTCGGGCGCTTCGTATCCGCGGCCAAACGTCTCGGCGTCTCCGGCCTGTCGGTAACGCGTCCGTTCAAAGAAGAGATCGTCCCGTATCTGGACGAGTCCGACGAAATGGTCCAGGCGCTCGCAGCGGCGAATACGGTCGTCGTCGACGAGAGTGGACGCTGGAAGGGCTTCAACACCGACGTCGACGGCGTTCGTGACCCTCTTAGCCGACTCGGTGATTGGGGCTCGCGTGAGGCCATCGTCGTGGGCGCAGGCGGTGCCGCGCGGGCCGCGGTGTGGGCCTTGGGAGAGCTTGGCGCCTCCACACGCGTGCTCGCGCGAGACGCCGAGCGCGCCGCATCCGTCGCCGAACTGACCGGCAGCGCGTCGGGCGCGCTCGACGAGCTGGAGACGGCGTCGTGGGTGCTCATCGTGAACGCGACACCGGTTGGAATGGCCGCGAACCGTGACGAGGCGCTGCCCATTGGTGACCTCGCCAGTGGCTCCACCGTCTTCGATATGGTCAGCGTTCCCGAGTCGACGACGCTCATTCGACGCGCGCGCGATGCGGGCGCCGTGTGCGTCACCGGAGTGCAAATGCTCGCGGCACAAGCCAAGCGCCAGGCCGAGCTATGGACGGCGCAATCGCCGGAGACTCCGGCGCTCGAGCGCATCGCACGGGGCGCGTTCGCGTCGGGCCGGTACTCGCGCCAGGTGCTCTTCCAGCCCGTAGGCGACGGAGGGCAGGAGCTCATACGCCGTGCGCGCGTGCTCGTTGTCGGCGTCGGGGCCTTGGGCTCGGTCTCTTCCGAGATGATAGTGCGCGCGGGAGTCGCGAAGCTCGTCGTTGTCGACCGCGATTATGTCGACGAGTCGAATCTTCAGCGGCAGAGCCTCTTCGATGAGACGGATTGGCGCGAAGGCCTTCCGAAGGCGGTCGCGGCGAAGAGAAAGCTCGCTCGGATCAACTCCGACGTCGAGATCGACGCGCGGGTCACGGACCTCCACGCGGGAAACGTACGCGCGCTCGTGAACGATGTCGACCTCGTCCTCGACGGCACCGATAATTTCGAGACGCGCTATTTGCTCAACGATGCGGCGATCGAGACCGGCGTCCCGTGGATCTATGCCGCCTGCGTGGGGAGCTACGGAATGACGTTTGTCGTCATCCCCAACGAGACGCCTTGCCTACGTTGTCTGATGGAGGACGAGCCCCCGCCGGGGACGTCGCCCACATGCGATACCGCCGGGGTCATCGCGCCCGTGGTCCACGCCGTTGCCGCGTTCCAGGTTGCCGAGGCGCTCAAGATCCTCTCGGGGCGCGAAGACGCGCTCGCGGGCGAGGTCCTCTCGCTCGACGTTTGGCAGGGGAGAGTGGACCGGTTCCGCCCCTCCCGTCCGCGGGAAGCTTGCCCGGCATGCGGCCGCCGCGAGCTCACGTACTTGACCGGCGACGACGCGAGTCATGCGGCGTCGCTTTGTGGGCGCAACGCCGTGCAGGTCCGGCCGGCTCAAGAGCAGACGCTCTCGCTACCTGAGATTGCCGAGCGGCTCGCGCAGCTCGGAGAGGTGTCGGTGAACCCTTTCCTCTTGCGAGCGAAGATCGCCGGACGCGAGCTCGTCCTTTTCAAAGACGGCCGCGCGATCGTGCACGGAACGGACGACCCCGCCGAGGCGAGGAGTCTTTACGCCCGCTATGTGGGAAGTTGACCGTGCGGGGAAGTGCATCCACGTTCCGCGATAGAGTGGCACTGCCTTGAGCGAAGCGCGTACCACCCTCATCATCGATGCCGACGACACCCTTTGGGAGAATAACGTTCACTTCGAGGACGCGACGGAGCGTTTCCTCGACCTCGTGGCATCACGAGGGGGGCCACGCGAGTCCGTGCGCTCGCGGCTCGAAATGATCGAGCGTCGGAACGTTCCAATACACGGCTACGGAAGCCAAGGCTTCACCCGGTCACTCCTCGAGACGTTCGGAGAGGTGACCGGTTTGCCGCCGAGTGAGGCCGAGTCCGAGCTCATCTCGTCGCTCGGCGAGACGGTGCGCAACATGCCAATCGAGTTTCTTCCCGACGTCGAGGACACCCTCGCCGCTCTGCGGCGCTCGTACCACCTCGTGCTGTTTACGAAGGGAGACTTCTCGGAGCAAAGCGACAAGGTACACCGTAGTGGCGCGGGCCCGATCTTTCACGAGGTCGAGGTGACTCCCGAAAAACGCCCCGACGACTATCGCCGTCTCATCGCGACCCACTCGATCGACCGTGCGCGCAGCTGGATGGTCGGGAACTCGCCGCGCTCGGATATCAACCCCGCTCTCGACGTTGGCCTAGGCGCCGTTTACATCCCGCACGCGCAGACATGGACGCTCGAGCACGAAGAGCTCACCGCCCCGAAGGGCGCCCGGCTCAAAGTCGTCGAGCGTTTCTCGGAGCTGTTGGACCACTTTCCCTCGCGCGATCGACGCTCCTGAAGTCGCTTTTCGTCAATCCGAAAGGCTTCCGGTTGACACGAGAGCCTTGCGGGTAGAAAATAAAGAAACCCTCAACAACGTGAACCTGGCAACAACCTTTGAGAGGGGGGACAACAACATGTTCAAAAAAATCGGGCAACGCATACGCAAAGTCCGATTAGAGCACGGAATCAAGCAGAAGGATCTAGCGCGCAAGATCGGTATTTCTCAGGGAGCGCTCACGAACTTCGAGCTCGGCCGACGAAAGATATCGTTGGAGTGGCTTTTGAAGATCTCTCGCGCCCTGGAAGTCCCGGTCAGCTATTTCGTCGGCGCAGTCGAGCCGCCGGGAGACGACGACGCGCTTGGTCCGAAAGAACATCGGCTTCTCCGTGCTTTCCGGCGTATCGCTAGCGACCCGCGGCTCCAAATGGAAGTCCTTCACGTCATCGAGCGTATGGGGCACCATCTGGATCGAGGGACGTCACGCGCCGGTCGGTCGCTGTCGGCTTAAGGCCGTTCAGTGAGCGTCGACTTGGAGGTTTCTCGTTCGTTCCGTCGCCTCCCGGTCGGGCGCACCTAGCCGTTCCCCCGGCGATGTTTTTTCTTCGCCCTTACGCTACAATCCGCGCGAACTGCAGCCTCTTTCGCATGCCGGATCTACCGATTTACCCGGACCGTCCAGAGACGCCCGGGATCGCTCTCGAGCGGCGTCTTACGCGCCTGCGTGATGTACCGCCCGCGTCCTACCTCGTCGCATCGGACGAGCTGCGACGGCGGGCCGCCCGCGAGTCGTTGCTCCTGACGGGCGTCGACGCCGAAGACCACGACGAGACCCTCCTGGCCACGCAAGTGGCATGCGTTGCGCTCGTTGAGGCCGGAGGGCGTGACGCAAGCGAGCCATCACTCGCGATCATAAGCGACGTACATGCGCGAGCGAATCCCAACGAAGACGGTAGCTACCGCGCGGTCGAAGTGCGGGCGCAGTTCGAGAATGCGCGGAGCTCACCTCCGGCGTTCATCGAGGCGAAGCTCGACAATCTGCGCGCGTGGCTTTCGTCCGAGACCGGCCGTCAGATGTCGCCGACGGAACGCATGACGCTGTGGTTCGCTCGATTCCTGGAGATTGCTCCCTTCGTGCACGGGAACTTTCGCACGGCTCACTTGTTCTTGTCTTTCTTCAGCGCCTCGGCGGGGGGGCCTCCGATCTACCTCGATCATCGAGAGTCCGACGCGTTGCGTCAAGAGGTGGAGCGCGCGATCCTCTTCGATACGGCTCCGCTCGTGGGGCGTTTCTCCGAGGCCCTCGCGCGGTCGCTCGACGCGTGCGAGACCGCGATCGGCGTGGAATGATCCGTGCCGGGCGGGACCGTTCCCGACACACGTAGCCCACGTGGATTTCTACGCTGTCTTGGGTGTGAGCACGGACGCGAGCGAGGCGGAGATCAAGCAGGCCTATCGCGAGCTGGTCAAGACCGTGCACCCGGATACGGGCCCCGACGCGGACGCTGAGCGCTTCAGGCTCGTGAGGGAGGCCTACGAGACGCTCTCGGACCCGAACCGACGTCGGACCTATGACGGTGGGCGCGCACCTGTCTCGTGGACGGGTGGCTTCGAGTCTCCGATCGCACCCTTTACGGAGCTCGGGCAGCGCTCAACTCTGGGCCCAGCCGAGGTCGATATCGTTCTCACACGGGCGGAGGCCGCGTCGGGCGTCTCGCTCGAAGTGGAAGTGCCGGCACAGGCAGCCTGCGAGCTATGCGAAGGGCGAGGCATCGATTTCTTTGGACGGTGCCGGGCGTGCGCCGGGATTGGCTGGCTACGAAAATATGAACGTGTCCGGTTCGAGCTGGTGGCGGGGATTGGCCACGACGCGCTCGTGACGGGGAAGAGCGAGAGTACGCGAGTCTTTCGCGCGCGGGTGCAGATCGAGACTAGTCGTTGAGCCGAAAGGTGTGAACGACGTCGTCTTCGTCCTTGCCGTTGAACCGATTGTTGGGGAACTTGGTCAACAGCCACATACGGAAGCCGCCGAAAGCGATGCCCACGGCGAACGTCGCGACGAGAACGACGCCGATGAAGAAGAAGGCGTTGAGGATGAACCAGACGAAAGACGGCTCCGGGTCAGGATCGGTCAGCGTGAAGAACTCGACCGTGGACTCGTTTACCTGGAGTAAGAGGAATGTCAGCAGCGGCCGCATGCCCGCCATTTTAGCACTCACCCGTGCAAGGCGACATCGAGCGCCCGGTTAGCGGTACTAGGGCGCTGTCGTGGGCTTGGGGCTATCGACGGTCGTCGTGCGGGAGAGGGTGTCGTGGTAGCTTCGAAGGCCCTTGGCGATCGATTCGGCGACTTTTTGGCGGTACGCCGCGTCGCCGAGCAGTTGCTCATCCTTGCGATTCGACAGGTAGGCGACTTCTACGAGAATCGCCGGCATTTGTGCGCCTAGAAGGACGTAGAACGGCGCTTTCTTCACCCCGCGATTCCGACGGTCCTTCCGCGACGGGTAGAGAGCTGCGGCCATCGAGCCTTGGACATGCGTCGCGAGCTCACGAGATTCGGTGATCTTTCCGTTGTTGATGACTTTCTGAAGGAGGTCGTCGAGCTCTGAGACCCGCCTCGCGGAAGAGGCGTTCTCTCGGGCGGCGACCTCCGCAGCGTCCGGAGCCGTGGCGAGATTGAGGAAATAGGTCTCCGTT
>Ga0315338_1000523_pt1 | contig 83957 bp, 68 predicted proteins | sample ASW8metaG_FD_204518 | JGI IMG/M metagenome (GOLD analysis project Ga0315338, IMG submission 204518) | Ammonia-oxidizing marine archaeal communities from Monterey Bay, California, United States - ASW #8 | ecosystem: Environmental > Aquatic > Marine > Coastal | place: USA: California | collected...
GCTGCCGCCAACAACCACTACTACGCTAGCGCCGACCACGACCACGACCACGCTGCCGCCAACGACCACTACTACGCTAGCGCCGACCACGACCACGACCACGCTGCCGCCAACGACCACTACTACGCTAGCGCCGACCACGACCACGACCACGCTGCCGCCAACAACCACTACTACGCTAGCGCCGACCACGACCACGACCACAACCACGACGACGACCTCCACAATTCCGATAGGCCCGGGCGACGAAGACAATGACGGATTGGAGAACGCAGTGGATCCCTGTCCCGGTGATGCGCGTAACGCCTGCACCGGCCCGCTAGCCGTCGATGGAAGCAACGGGCTCGAGATTCGCATCAACGCGAACGTGTCGTCGAACGAATGCAGCGGCGCGAAAACGACCTGCAACGGTGAAACGTGGCACGCCGACTTCGGCTACAACCAGGAACCGAAGGGCAGCGCCTGCAACCTAGGCGGAGGCGGTGAAGCCTGCGTGCTAACAGGCATCACGGAACTATTCGACTGCGAGAACGAAGAAACCGAAGATATCTTTCAGTGTGAACATTCGGACAGAAAACCCTCGCCCGATCTGATCTACACCTTCGACGTTCCGAACGGCCCCTACGTGCTGAACCTCTACTTTGCCAATACTTACGACGGCACTATCGGGCTCGGGAAGCGCAAAATGGACATCTTCGCCGAAGGCCTCCTCGCCTATGACGATTTTGATCAAGTCGACGCGGCGGGATCGAGTGCGCGCGTCGTCGTCCGGTCGGTCCTCGTCGACGTCAGTGACGGTGACGGCCTGTCATTCCACTTCAGCCGCGTGCGGCAGGCACCCGCCGTCAAGGGCATCGAGGTCCGCTCGGTTACCCCCTAACGCGCATCGACCTGCATCGCGCGATTCTTCGCAAGACTTCATTACACGCCCAGAAATATTCCGGGCCACACAACCAACGAAGTCTTTCATGCGAGAGGATGTGCTCGAGATGTGGTTTCGGCATCAGAACCACACTGTTGCTCGCGAAGGCACTTCGTTTCGTGAAGTTGTCATTCTGCGCCAGTCCCGGTGGGGTGGTTCCGATGCATCTCAGTGGTTTGTCGGACCGGCAACTCAGGTCAATCCGAATCCTCGGCGGACGCTATTCCATGTAGCCCAGCGAACGCAGGTGGCGAGCGGTATCCTCGTCCAGCAGTGCCCGTTCGGTATCGGCGACCGCGAGTCGATTCTCCGCGGTGAGCCATAGAACGAGGCGGTCCGACAAATCACGAAGCGTATCCGGGTCGGCTGGGTTCGTACCGATGCGCTCGAGCGGGTCAGCGCTCAAGTCGAAGAGCCTATAGCTGGCGTCTACGGTTTCGCCGTCCTTGAGACGACGGACCAGCTCGGTCGTCTCAAGGCCGGTACGCACCATGAGCTTGACCGACTGGGTGCGCACCGCGAAATCGGCTATTTCCCTGGGCGACTGGACGAACACGGCGTCGCGTCGGCCGGCCGCGTTTCCGTCAGGGGACGGCGATCCTAAGCTGTAACTCTGCAAGTGATCGGCTTCGAGACCGGCATGCTCGAGCGCCGTCGGGGTGATGTCGATTAACGACGCGAGCTCCGCGCTACGCCGACCGCCGAAGCGGTTGCCCGGCAGCTTTACGATCAAAGGCACCTTAATTTCGGAGTCGTACAGGGTGCTTCCGTGTGAGAAGTAGCGGGCCTGGTCCGCTGTCTCCCCCATGTACTCTCCGTGATCGGCGGTGAAGATGACCAACGCATCGTCGTAGGCTCCCTCGGCTTCGAGATATGTCAGGAAACGGCCGATCTGATTGTCCATGTACCGGATCTCAGCGTCGTACTGATTGACGTAGTAGTCGTAGTCGGCAATGCCCTCGACGCGGGCCTGCTGGTTGATCAGATCCGTAGGGACCTTCGGACCGACCAAACTGTTGGCCGAGAATTGCGACCTCCCGGTATACATCTGCGTGTAGGGGCTGGGCGCCGCGTAGCCTGCGTGCGGGTCCATGAAGTGCAGCCAGATGAAATAAGGGGCGTCGTCGGCCGGGAGAACTTTCAGCCAAGAAATCGCTTCCTCCACCAGATACGCCGCGCGCTTTTCGGAAGCCGGATAAAAGCCGCCGCCCACACGATCGGTCCGCTGCCCGTCCTCGAATTCGAATCGGTCGTCGTAGTGATCGAAGCCACGGCCGAACCCCCAGCGCCTGCTGCAGTTGAACTGGCCGCAGAATCCCGCGGTAGAGTAGCCGGCGCCTTGAAGCGCTTCGGCGAGTACAGGCACCGCCTCATCGAGTTCGGTGCGCAGCTCGTGGATCTTGTGCTCTTTGACCTCTAGTCCCGTCATGATCGAGACCAGGCTCGGCGACGTCTTGGGGGCGTTGACGAATGCTTGTTCGAACACGACACCATTGGCCGCCAGCCTCGTGATCGCCGGCGATACGTCGCGCTCATAGCCGTAGACATTGACGTGATCGGCGCGCAACGTGTCTACGCTGATCAGGATGATATTGCTGCGCTTGGGCCACTCGGACGGCAGCGGAGACCACGGTGCGCGGCTCTCAGTGGGAGCAGTTTGCGTAGCTACGGCGAGAGATAGCTGCGGTCCGAAGACTTCGGGCTCGTCGCTGGTGCAGCCCGCGCTGAGACCGGCGATGAGCAGCATCGCGATAAGAATCCGGAGCCGCCGATTGGAATAGTGCGGCCGACAAACCCGGCCGAGGTCGAGACTCTCAACTCCCCTACTCCGCTGCTCCGCGCACGACACGCCGTGAGTCTAGCATGGGGCGGATCGGGGTCCATCAATCAGCGCGCGTGACTGCCCCTACTTGGCAGCTGGTGCGGATGCTTCGCCTCATCCAACGTAAAGAGGTTACGATGCTCAACAAGACACCAATGGCCCTTACGGCACGGGCATGTTGCGGTCGTTCGGGATGCGTCCATTGGGAACGATGCGGCCCCCGAGCGACAACGGTAGAGTCCATCTGAGAATCGGCTTCGGCGGTTCGATATCACCGCTAAGCGCATCGGCGTAGGACTCGGCGGCCGCCAGACGCCGGGCCAACCCGACGGAGATATGGCGGTCGTTGTGAAGCGATAGATGCGGGCCGTGGTATTCGACCGGGTTTACGAACAGAAAAGCCGGCGCGCCCTCACCGGCCCGCGCGGCAGCCTCGATATGCGGAAGGTCGAGCAGGTCAGTCATGCGTCACCAATTCGTATCATCGTACGCGCCAATCCATAGCCAACGCATATGTGTACCTAGCGCTGCGCTAAACCTCGTTCTGAAGCATCTGATCCAGCGTCTGTCGGCGTCTGACGAGTTCCGCGTGACCATCGGTACGCAGCAGCACTTCGGCGCATTCCGGGAACGAGTTGTAGTTCTTGGCTGCCATACCCGCGCAATAGGCGCCGGTACCGTCGAGCACCAACGCATCGCCGATGTGCGGCTCGAGCAGCGTCCTCACCTGGAGCGCCTCGGGGTCACCGGGTGCGGGCGTGAGAACGTCGCCGCTCTCGCAGCAATGACCGGCCACCAGGTACTCACCCGTACCCCGCTTCTCGCCGTCTGCGGCAACCACGACGATCGGGTGCTGACCGCCGTACATACTCGGGCGAATGATTTCCGACATGCCCGCGTCGATCTTGATGAAACGGTAGCCGTCGGTCGTGCTGGTCTCGACGACGTCAGTGACCGTGCAGACCAAAGCGCCGCAGTTGGCCGCGATATAAGTGCCCGGCTCGATCTCGAGCGCAAGCTCTCGATCGTGCGCTTGGGCGAACTTTTCGATTCCGACACCGATCCTGTTTCCGATCGCCACAAGGTCAGCCGTGGTCTCATCGGCCATGCGCGCAACCTTGAAGCCACCGCCCAGGCTGAGCAGACACACATCGGGAAGTCGCGCGACGATGCCCAGCGAGATGTTCGCGCAGGCGAGCCATGCATCGGGGTCCGACCCGGATCCGATGTGCGTATGCATACGTGTGATCGTAAGATCGTGTCGGGCGGCAGTGGCGAGCACCTGATCGAGCTGTTCATGCCAAATTCCGAAACTCGCCGATGGCCCGCCCACGTTCGTGCGGTTACTGTGGCCGGAGCCGAGCCCCGGGTTGATGCGCACTGATGCCTCGCGGCCGGGAAACAGAGTTCCGAATCGATCGAGCTGACTGAGCGAGCAAGCGTTGAACAGCACCCCCTGCCCGACCAGCTCTTCGAGATTGCGCGGGAGCTCCTGCGCGGTGATCTGGATCTTCTCAGGAGCGACACCCGCACGCAGTGCGCGGTCCGCCTCAAAGCCGCTGCTCGCATCGATATGAAGCCCCGCCTCGACGAGCGTGCGCAGAACGGTCGCGTTCGGCAGCGCCTTCATCGCGTAGCGCCCCACCAGCCCATAAGGGCTCGGAAAGGCCAGCACCTCGCCGGCGCGCTCGAGCAGCGTGGCTTCGTCGTAGACATAGAAGGGCGTGCCGAACTCGCTCTGGAGTTCAAGCACACGGGCCGGTTCCAAGAATCGTAAAGTTTCCATAACGCTGCTGCTTCAGGCGGGAGTCTCGAAGCTGGGCGCCGGTGCGCCGAAGAGCACTTCCGCGGCGTGCTTCGTATCGAAGTACTCGCTGAACTTCGCGATTCTACCCTCGCGGATCCAAAACAGAAAATGATACTTCTGGCGGTACACGTTTCCGCTCACGTGCTTCCCGGTGCCTTCGGCTTGGGCGGCAACCCGGTCGTCTTCGGCCGTCAGGTTGACGATCGTGAAGCGCCAGCCTTCTGGAAACACGCCCGAAACCCCTTCGATCAGTCCGCGCAGCTCCGAGCGCGGATGGATCCCCGACAACGGTAGATCGCCGGCCGTCCAGACCTCGACGTCGTCGGTGTACAGGTTGAGCAGAGCATCTGCATCAGCGGCGGTGAGGTACTCGAAGAACTTCGTGACGATCTCTTTGTTTGCTTGTAGGTCCGACATATCGACGAGCAGTCCTATTGGAGAATCGAAGATCACGAAAGGCGGGTGCTTTTGCCGGGGGGCTGGTGGCTGGCATGATGCGGAAATGGAAGGGATGCGGCCATCACCGGGACACGCCGACGCCGCCGACGTCGCGGCGCGCTACCGACGCACTCTTCTCAACGCTCTAGGTCTGGCCGGCGTCTCGACGCCCCCCTTGCGTGCCCCCCACCCTGCGGCCGCTTGGGCCGCTTGCGGAGCAATGGCGCTCACGGGCAACGAGGATGGAGCACCGCTGCTGGCGCCGGCCTGCATCGCGTCGGCGGCCGATGCGGCGCTGCAGACGTTCGCCGTCATCGCCGGCTCTCCGGCCCTCGGCAGTCTCTCGGGATCCCTCCTGCTCGGCGAACGCGCCGCCATCGCCGGACACGTCAGGCGGGGCCGAACTTCACCGGGCGGCACTTGTCGGCTGCTACGAACCGCCACCGATTGGATCGCGCTCAACCTCGCCCGCGATGACGACGTCGCACTTTTGTCTGCATGGCTCCAGTGCACGGTGGGAAGCCGGCCGACGGATTACTGGCCGCAAGTAACACACGAACTCGAGAACCGCCGCGCCGCGGAGATCGTCGCGCGCGGTCGCGAACTGGGCTTGCCCATCGCGCGCGTGGGCGAGACAGCGCCCGGGGCGCCATGGACACGCATCGCCCTGCGCACGGCGGAGCGTGGAAGCGAAGCACGCAACACGCCGTTGGTTATCGATCTCTCGTCGCTATGGGCAGGACCGCTCGCCGGACACCTGCTCGAACAATCCGGGGCGCGGGTGATCAAAGTCGAAAGCATCAACCGGCCCGACGGCGCGCGACGCGGTCCGCAAGCGTTCTACGATCTGCTCAACACCGGTAAACAGAGCGTCGCCCTGGACTTCCACTCGCACGAAGACCTGCGCGTTCTCGATCATCTGTTGCGCCAGGCCGATATCGTCATCGAAGCCTCGCGACCGCGCGCGCTCGCCCAACTCGGTTTAGATGCGCACGCCTACATGCAAGCCGTCCCGGGGATGACTTGGCTCAGCATTACCGGCTACGGTCGTGACGCTGCGCTGGGCGAGCGAGTAGCGTTCGGAGATGACGCCGCTGCCGCCGGCGGTTTGGTGGCCTACGACTGTACGGGCGGCTCGCCCATGTTCTGCGGCGATGCCATCGCCGACCCGCTCACCGGCCTGCACGGGGCACTGGCCGCATTTGGTTCCTGGCGGCTCGGTGGCGGACGGCTGCTCGACATCGCGATGAGCAATGTCTGCGCGCACGTACGCGGCTTCGCCGAGATGCCTGACGACGCCGTATGCGCGATTTCAGATGACGGCTACATGGTATCCACGCCACAGGGCGACCAGGCCGTCGAAGCCCCACGGCCACGCCGCGCCGCCGGGCGGGCCGCCACCCTCGGCGAGCACACGCGCGCGGTCGTCGGTGAGCTATGCTGATCCGCAACGCCCAGATCGACGGCGACCGGAACGTCGACATTCGGATCTCCGCCGGCGTCATTGCCGAGGTTTCCAACGGTCTCGAGGGCGCACCCGGGCAGCGCGTGTTCGATGCCCGCGGGTCGGCGCTGATCCCCGGTCTTCACGATCACCACATCCACCTATATGCGCTGGCATCCGCGCGCCGCGGCCTACGATGCGGTCCGCTCGACGTGGCGAACGCCGTCGCACTCGCCGAGGTGCTCAAAGCTGCCCAGCCCAAGGCCGGCTGGATACGCGCCACCGGCTACCACGAGTCAGTCGCCGGCGAACTCGACCGCGATGTGCTCGACGCGTGGGTGCCGGAGCTATATCTGCGCATGCAACACCGAAGCGGGCAGGCCTGGTTCCTCAACTCACCGGCGATCGAATACTTGGGCCTCGACGACGGCTTGGGTCCGGCCGGTGTTGAGCGCGACGGGAACGGCCGCGCAACCGGGCGCCTGTTTCGCGCCGACCAATGGCTGGCCGAGCAACTACCGTCGGTGCGCCCTGATCTACGCGACGTCGGGCTCACGTTGGCATCGTACGGCGTAACGGGCGTGACCGACGCGAGCCCCGGCAACGACGCCGCAGACCTCGAAGCCTTCGGTGCAGCCGTCGACGCCGGCGCCATGCGTCAGCGCTTGTTCATCATGGGATCGCACGCGCTGGGAGTATCGCTGCACCCCGACGTCACCAGCGCGGCGGTTAAACTCGTGCTCGACGACCGCGCTCTTCCGGCGATCGCGAGCGTGGTCGACGACGTACGACGCGCCCACGACAACGGCCGCACCGTCGCGTTTCATTGCGTAACGCGTGCGGAGATCATCCTCGCGCTCGGAGCACTCGACGAAGCGGGCGCATCGAGTGGCGACCGCATCGAACACGCCGGCATCGTAGGACCGGAATCGCTCGAAATGATTTCTCAGTTGGGAATCGCCGTCGTAACCCAACCGGGCTTCATCCGAGAACGCGGCGATGCCTATCTCAAAGACGTCGATACGCACGATCTACCCGACCTTTATCGCTGCAAGAGCATCGACGATGCGGCGATTCCGCTCGGCGGTTCTACCGACGCACCGTACAGCGATCCTGATCCTTGGCTCGCCATGCAGGCGGCCGTCGACCGGCGCACGACAAGCGGGAGAAGCGTAGGCGAATCCGAACGCGTCACACCGGAGCGTGCGCTCGAAATGTTTACCACCGCCGCGCAGGCACCGGGTGGGACGCCAAGGCGAATCGCCGTTGGGCAGCCCGCCGATCTATGTCTGCTCGATCGCCCTTGGGCCAAGGTTCGCGATGCGCTCGAGAGCGCAGCGGTTGCGACCACATGGCTCGCGGGCGAAGTCGCCTACGAGCGCGACTAGCAGCCTAGCCCAAGACCCGTCGCGTACCGCTGTTCATGAATTTCCTGCAAGAATGGACGCTAAGTAACTGCTCGTGCTGTCATTTTTCGGCGAGTCGCTAAGCGACTTCATCGATCAAACCCCAGCGAAGCGCCTGCGCGGTAGCCACCCGCCGTCGCGTGAGCCCCATCCAAGCCGTACGCTGGCGCCCGATGCGGTGCGCGATGCTCGCCGTGCCACCGGCGCCGGGCACCAGCCCCATTGCGAGCTCGGGGAGTTGAAAGTACGCGTCGGTGTGCGCGACGATTCGTCCCGCGAAGGCGGGCAACTCGATCCCTGCTCCCACGCACGCACCCTGCACGAACACGGTGACGCGATTCGAGATCGCGGCGATACTGCGGCCCGCGTGTCGCGTCGAGCGAATAGCGTGGGCGGTGGCGGGATCGGGCGTCGTACCAAACTCATCGAGATCGCCGCCCGCACTGAAATGATCGCCGCGGCCGCGTAGCTCTACCACGAGCGAGCTGTCGGCCAGTGCAACGGCCAGTCCTTCGCACAGCGCATCGCGCATCGCCGCCGAGTAGGCGTTGGCGCGGTCGGGACGGTTGAGTTCGAGCAACAGGCGATCGCCGACGCGCGACACCAGCACCGCTGGATCCGAGTACTCGGGTAGCGGCGCGCTGTCGTGACGCACGAGCCAACGCGCAAACTCGTCGCCCGCTTGCAGCATCGAGTAGACGAACGACTCAGCGATCATCGCCTCGTGCACACTCAGTCCTTCGCTGTGGCGCAGCAGTTCGACAAACGCCGTTGCAGCAATCGGATGCGACTCGACGATCTCAATAACGAGATCCGTCCCTTCGGGCCCGTCGCACCGTACGTCACACCGATCAGACACGATCATCGCCGTCGTACCTGCATCGGCGACGCCCTGGGCAATCGTAGGAGTAGGCAGTGATGCCAACACGGCGAGCGCCGCCGCCAGGCGGTCGTCGGGCACCGTCTCGTCGTTGTCGACATCGATGATGAAGGGGCCGCTGCCGACGAGTGCAGAACACGACTCGCGCGCACCGGGTACGAGCAACCGCTCGACCGCCTTCCCGATGGGGAGAGCGGGAACCGGATAGCTCGTCATGTCCAAGGGAGGTCCGCTCGGCCGACTACGACGCGGCTTCTCCAAGCGCTTCGCGAACCTTGCGTCGCAGTAGCTTGCCGGTTTCGTTGTAAGGCAGCTCGTCCCAGAACTCGACCTTCTCGGGAACGCGCGACGAGCGCAGTTGGTCTTTCACCCACGCCTGAAGCTCCTCGATAGGAACCTCTTTGCGAACGACGATCGCCGCAGCCACCGCCTCGCCCCACTGAACGCTGGGAATCCCAACGACGGCGACATCGGCCACCGCTTCGTGGTCAAGCAGTACATCCTCGATCTCACCGGGCGAAAGGTTCTCGCCGCCGCGCACGATGACGTCATCGGTACGCCCGGTCACGAAAAGGTAGCCTTCCGCATCGAGAGAACCGCCGTCTCGGGTCGGAAACCAACCCTCGGGGGTCAAAGAACTGGCGCGCCCGAGGTATTCGCCGGAAACCTGCTCGCCACGGACGTGAATTTCTCCCGATTCGCCGACCGCGACGGGCGCACCCTCTTCGTCCAGGATTGCCAATTCGACGCCGGGAAGCGGCTTACCCACCGAGATCAGACGGCGGCGCACATCGGCATCGTCACTTGCCGAGACAGCGCGATGGTCGTCGGGGGTGAGCACGGTGATCGTCGAGCTGGTTTCCGTCAGCCCGTATGCGTTAGTGAAGCCGGTGTCAGGGAAGAGCTGCATTGCCTTCTCGATCACCTGCAGCGGCATCTTGCCGCCGCCATACGAAAGCGCTCGAAGGTTGGGCATGTTCGCGCGGCCCTCGCCTTCCAGCGCATCGACGATGCGCGCAAGCATCGTCGGGACGACGAACGCATTGGTAATGTTCTCGCTGCGTGCCAGCTCGATCCAGGCCTCCGCCGAGAAGTTCGACAGCTGCACGATGCGGCGGCCGGAATACACCGAGCTGAGCATCGCCGCGATACCGGCCACATGATACGGCGGCACGCAGACAAGAGCGGCATCTGTTTCTTCAGAGCCACCGAACTCGACCGAGGTCAGGATATAAGACACGAGGTGTCTTTGGCGCAGCACGGCGGCTTTCGGAGCACCGGTGGTACCGCTGGTGAACAACAACACCGCGATGTCCTCACCGTCCATCGACCACTCGCCCGCTTTCTCACCGCCACTGCGCGCATCAGTCAGAAAATCGCCGCGGACCTGAGTATCGATACCCGCGACGCCCGGCACACCGTCGACGTAGTCGGGACCGGCAACCAATCCGGCGGGAGTAATGCGTTCCAACAGCGCGCCGAGTTCATCGCCGGTGAGTCGGTAGTTCAGAGGAACAAACGGAGTCCCGGCCCAGGCGCTGCCGAAAAGCGCCACGGGCAGAGCGAGGCTGCTGATGTCGAGCACGCCGAGTCGCTCGGCGCCGCGCGCTTTGAGTCCGGCGGCCACGACCCCTGCGGCTTCGAAGAGCTCGGGATAGGTGATGCGGTCGTCACCGTTCTGTACGGCCACCCGGTCTCCGTAACCCGAGGCGGCCATCTCGAGCAGCATCATCAAATTCATGACGCGTCAGTCGGACGAAGGAAGCGGTTTCGCTTCCTTCAGTACGAGGGCTTCATCGCCCGCGGCCAGCGATCCGTCGCCGGGCTTCACACAGAGCAATTCGAGATCGCCGGCTGCGTTCACGTACCGTTTGCCGAGAGTGGTCCCATCAGACGCTCCGGCGTCCAGGCTCGTACCATCGGGGGCGGCATCGTCGGGGCCAAGCATCGACACGCCGCCGCAGCGTATATCGACGTCACTTCCAGATGCCCCCACGACCATGACCTCGGTCGCACAGACGGCGCTCTTAAAACGGGTTCCTACTTTTAGTGTAGCCATAGCCGGCTTACCTACCTCGCTGCAGCCGATCTTTCAAAGATCCGGGGTTTGGGATGTGGCGCACGCCCCCGCAGATGCGGTAGCGAGACCGGTGTTTTTACCACGATTTGGGGGGGGGCGGTCGTTGATATCCGGGATTAGAAGTGTGCTCGGTGCATGGCTTCCCGTCAGGGGACCGTCCGAGCATTGCCCGATGACCACACGATGAAGGGCGACGACGTCGGCGTCACGATTCATACGCAGCGATAAAGCCTGGCGACTAAGCGTCTCCCATTTTGCCGTAGTCCATCGTTGCCCACTTTTCGCAGCGCATGGTGACGCGAACCTGGCCCTTGTCGCCGGTGCTGTCGGCGTACATGTCGCCCATTTCCTTCCCCATGTAGCGGATGGCGATCGGGCGTATGTCGCGCTCGAGGTCGGCATCCTCGATCGAGACAACCGGGCCTTCCACGGTCACGTACTTGTAGCTCGGCGGCTCCTCGGTCTGGGCACACATGGTGACGATAGCCCCCTCGCCCAGGAGTTTGCCCTTGGCAGAGGTCCGCTCGGTCACGAACCATACGTAGCCGCCCGGCTCATAGTCGTACCAGATCGGCACCGTGAGTGGACCGCGGTCCGCGCGCGTGAGCGAGATCACACCCACATGGAGATCGGCAAGAAAAGCTTCTCGCTCTTGCTTCGTCATTTTGAGGTTCATGCCTAGCTCCGGTCCTTATCGCCGACGTCGTTAAAGTTGCTCCATCACTTCGCGGCGGAATTTCTCGAAAATCTTTCGCATATTGCCCAGGTCACCGTCCAAGGCTGCAAAGATCATGCGATCGGCGCCCTGCGCCTTCACGTATTCGGCAACCGCGGGTTCCGGCGTTCCCGCCATGCTGAGTTCAATCTTCGATGGATCGCGCCCTGCCGCCGCAGCAGCTTCGCGCATCACGTCGAGCAGACGCTCGAGGTCATCGCCCATGACGCCGAGGGGGAAAAATCCATCGGCTTGGCGACCGGCGCGCTTAGCCGCCGCCTTGCTATGACCGCCGACGACAATCGGCACACCGCCGGTCTGTACGGGCTTGGGCAGCGAGACCACGTCGGAGAAATCGAAATACTCGCCGTGGAACTCCGATACATCGTTCGACCAAAGCGCACGCATGATCTCTATGTACTCGTTGGCACGTTTTCCGCGCTCGGACCAAACGGCCCCCACGGCATCGGACTCTTCCTTCACCCAGCCCACCCCGATGCCGAGTTCGACACGGCCGCCCGAAAGGCGATCCAACGATGCGACTTCTTTCGCGAGAATACAGGGGTTGCGCTGTGGCAGATTCAAAACACCGGTGGCGAGGCGAATGGTGCTCGTCGCAGCGGCGGCAAACGCCAACCATATAAGAGGATCGGGCTGCGAGACCTGCGGGGTAAACGGGGTCCGACCGCTCGGGTCGTAGGGATACACCGAATCGTACTCGAGGTTCATGAGTACGTGCTCGACCGTCCAGATCGATTCAAAGCCGAACTCCTCAGCTAAGCGTGCGAACCGGGCCGCGTAGGCCCCCTCTTCGATACGACCAACAGCGTATGGTGCGATGACACCGTACTTCACTGCGATCTCTCTAGTAGCTCGCCCGCTCTTTCTCTCAAAACGAACTTGGTCACCTTGCCCATCGCATTCATCGGCAGCTCGTCGAGAATGCTCACGTGACGCGGCACCTTATAGTTGGCCATGTTCTCGCGACACCAGGCGATTATCGCCTTCTCGTCGAGCGTCGCACCGGGCATCGGTACGACAAACGCCATACCGACCTCCCCCATGCGTTCGTCGGGTACGCCGATGACCGCGACTTGCGCGACAGCATCGTGCGAACAAAGCATGCTCTCGATCTCCGCGGGATAGCAGTTAAAGCCGCCCATGATGAACATGTCTTTGATGCGATCGGTAATGCGCAAGTAGCGGCGTTCGTTCATCACTCCGATGTCGCCGGTATGCAACCACCCGTCGGAGTCTATCGTTTCGGTGGTTGCAGCTTCGTCGTCGAAGTAGCCGCGCATGACGTTGTATCCGCGAACAACGACTTCACCGGGCTCGCCACGTGCAACCTCGTTGCCTTCCGGGTCCACGCACTGCACATCGACCCCGGGTATCGCGCGGCCCGAAGTGTTCGCAATCGTTTCGGGATCGTCGTCATGGCGGCACATGGTCACGATCCCGCAGGTCTCGGTCAGCCCATAACCGGTGATCACCGTCTCGAAGGCGAGCACCTCGCGCATCTTGATGATGAGATCGACGGGAACAACCGCTGCGCCGGTAACAGCAAGGCGCAGCGACGACAGATCGTAGGACTCGAACTCAGGGTGAGCGAGAATCGTCTGATACAGAGTCGGCGGCCCAGGCAGCGCGCTCACGTGATCGCGCCCGATGCGATCCAATACCTTCGGGACGTCGAACACATCTTGGGGCAAGCAGGTCGCACCGCGCAGGAAACACGATAGCCAACCGGCCTTGTATCCAAACGAGTGAAAGAAGGGATTGACGATCAGATAGCGATCATCCGCGCGTAGACCGACGACATCGGTCCACACTTCGAACCCGCGCAAGTTCTGCGCATGCTCGGTCATCACGCCTTTCGGTTTGCCCGTGGTTCCCGAGGTAAAGAGAATGTCGGAGAGATCTTCGCCCTCAACACGATCGGCGCGCGCTCGCGCCTCGGCGTCAGAGACGGACTGCCCGAGTGCGAGGAATGCGTCCCAGGTACCGATGCCCGTCTTCTCTCGCGAGTCAGTGGAGCGAAACGAAACTATTCTCTCGAGATCAGGGAGACCTGCCACAGGGCGACCATCGCCCCGCCCCATAGCATCGAGCAACAAGTCGATGTAACGCGCACCGAGGAACTCGTCCATGGTGAACAGCATTCGGGCGCCGCTCTTCTCGAGGATGTACGCCGTCTCCGCGCCCTTCATGCGCGTATTGAGAGGAACGAGCACACCGCCGACCATCTGGAGGCCGATCGCCGCGATGACCCACTCGAAGAGATTCGGCGCCCAAATACCGACGCGGTCGCCATGCTCCAAACCCGATGCGATGAACGCGCGCGCCGCTTGTAGGCCGCGAACGTGCAGGTCGCGATATGAGATGGTAACGTCGCCGTCTTCGATCGCGGCCTTTTCGCCGAACGTGTCGGCGGCGACGGCTATGAGCTGCCCAATCGTAGTCGCGTCAGTAGGTTTCATCGTTGTTTCTCTTCACAGGTATTTCGCAAATTGGTCGAGTATTGGGAGAACTTCGTCGCGTGGTACCGAAGGAATGCGCAACACGACTTCACGCACACCCAGGTCAGCGTAGTATGCAAGTTTTCCTTCGTCGGGCAGCGTACCGAAGGGTACGATAGAAACGCTATCGGCCGAACGGCCGACAGCGGCTAAAGCTTCATACAGTTTAGGCAACGCCGCTGAAATGCCCGCGCCGCCAATGGGAATCCAACCGTCGCAGTACTCGGCGATGTGAGCGAACAGCTTGGGACCGGCTGCCCCACCAAGAAGTACCGGCACCCCTGGCCGCTGAACCGGCTTGGGCCACGACCAGCTCGACGAGATACGCACGTGCTCGCCGTCGAAGCCGGCCTCGTCACTAGCCCACAAAGCTTGCATCGCCCGCACACGCTCACGCACCACCGCCCGCCGATCGGCAAACGCCACGCCGTGGTCGGCAAGCTCTTCACGATTCCACCCGAAACCGATGCCGAGGATCGCCCGACCGTTGGAGATGTGATCGAGTGTCGCGACTTCTTTCGCCAGCACAATCGGATCGCGCTGGGCAACGAGCGCTATGCCGGTTCCAAGACGAATGGTCTCGGTCACCGCGGCCGCAGCGCCAAGCGCGACAAAAGGATCAACCGTACGCTTGTACTCTTCGGCCAAGACATCTTCGCCCGTAGGCGGCGGTGTCGTGCGACTCGTGGGAATGTGCGTGTGCTCAGGCAGATACAGAGAGTAGAAGCCGCGGGCTTCCGCATCGCGCGCTAAGTCGATGACCGAACAGGACACGTCGGTCGCAAACATCGTAATGCCCAGTTTCATTTTGTCGCCGGCAGACATCAGATCTTTCTGTCCTGGTCTTTCCAATATCGATCTCGAAGTAATCGTGTAAAAAGCTTTCCCGTCGGATGGCGAGGTAGCTCAGTCTCGAAATCGATCGACCGTGGTACTTTGTATGCCGCCAAGTGCTCACGAGCGAACGCGCGCAGTTCCTCGGCCAACTCGGCGCTACCGACAACGCCCGCGATCGGCTCCACCACGGCTTTGACCTGCTCTCCCCATTCGTCGTCAGGAATGCCGAAGACCGCGACATCGCCCACCTGCGCGTTCTGCTGTAATACGTTCTCGATTTCGGTGGGGTAGATATTCACCCCACCCGAGATGATCGTGTTCGACTTGCGGTCGGCCAGATAGACGTAGCCGTCGGCCTCGACACGGCCTATATCGCCGATCGAGAAGGCATCGTCCAGATAGGAAGCTGAGGTTTTCTCGGCGGCACGATGATACTCGAAGTGGTCACGTCCATAGCGCTTGCTGCGAATGTAGAGTGTGCCGTCTACGCCCGGTGCCACGGTGTTGCCGTCGTCATCGGCTGCAAAGACCTCAAAGTTCGATGTGGCCGCGCCGACGGAACCCGGGTGGTCCAGCCACTGCCGGCTATCGACCAACGTCGCAACACCGCTCTCGGTCGCTCCCCAGTATTCGACAAGGACGGGACCCCACCAGTCGATCATCTTGCGTTTTACCTGCGGTGCGATGGGCGCCGCACCGTGTAGCACGGTAGCGATCGACGAGGAGTCGAACTGCGCGCGCGTCTCATCGGGCAGTCGAAGCAGACGCACGAACATGGTTGGTACGAGATGCGTATGTCGAATCGCCCGTTCTTCGATCAACCGCAGCGCCCCCTCCTCGTTCCAGCGCGGCATGACGACGACCGGTGCACCGCAGAGCATGTCGTACACCGCGAACAGCAACGGGGCCGCATGGTGCAGCGGACCGGTAACCAGGTGCGGTCCGCTCCCGTCCATAGAAATTGTTCGCCCTGCCGCTGCACCCGTCTCGAGCGCGTCACGCAGCGTCGCCGGACGTTTACGCTTCACGCCCTTGGGATGCCCGGTGGTCCCGCTCGTATAGATCATGGTGCCACCCGGCCGACCGTCCAGCGCGATCGGTTCGTCGGATGCAGCCGCCAGGCGCTCATTCAAATCATCGCCGACTTCGATCACCTCGCGTCCATCTTCCCCCGAAAGCATCCGGGCGTGGCCCGCATCGGCGAAGATAATCTTCGCCCCCGAATCGCGCGCTACATAGGCGATCTCCTCATGGGCGAGGTGATGATTGATGGGGGTCAGCCACACGCCGGCCAACATGGCCGCGAGCACGAGTTCTACACCTTCTAAACGGTTGTCCATCAGGGCCGCGATGTGGTCGTCGGGCGCAAGCGCCAAGTCATCGGCAAGCATACGGGCCATTCTCGTCACGCGGTCGTCGAGCTCGCGCCAAGATTCCTTACGCACAAGATCATCGAGGGCGATCGCGTCAAGCGGAAGGTTTGTAAACTGAGGAATGGCCGTCGGCATCGTCGGCCACGAACTCTATCGCGAGGTCCGCTCGCGCGCGAATTCCAACACTTCGTCGACGGCGCGCACAGACAAAAGCCCCGCCTCCTATCGCGGAAGCGGGGCTTTCCTATCTCGCGCTTCGCGCTACCCACGTTGCTCGTCGCCGAGCTTACGGACAACCCGCTACACCAGGTGTGTACGGCATCGTCTTTGCCGCATCACAGTACGGCTGAGTGACGAGCCCGTTCAGCACACGACCCGGCCCGGGTAAACCGGGCACCGCATTGATCCCGCTATTCCATGTCTTCGCGATGCAGAAGATCGATTCTATCGTCGGAGTTCTTCCAACTGCTCAAATCGAGTCGGTAAACAAAGGCCGGTATCTTTCGATACCGGCCTTTTCGAATCAATCGCCTTTGCGGATTATCGACTAGGGACAGCCGCCTACGCCCGGCGTGTATTCGACGCTATTGTCGGAAGCGCAGAACGTGCGCGTACCGGCCTGGGTGAGGATGCGTCCCGGACCTGGCAGTCCGGCAACCACGTTGATACCAGAATTACTGGTTTTGCCGATGCAGAATGTAGCGGCGCCCAGCGGCGAGTTCGGACTCGCCTCGCCGGTGGCGGTAATCGTATCGGTGAAACACGACCGCGGCACCACTACCGTACAGGCCCCGGCGTCCTTCCCGATGTTAGCGGCGTCACAATCCGCATTCGTAACACACCCGACAAAGCCCTTGCCGTTTGCTCGCAGAATGCCATCGCAGAACGAATTCTCTGGCCCGGTTGCACACTCTCCAACCGACTCGCCTTCAGGCGCAACACACTGGGTGGTATCGTTGCAGCCGTTAGGCCGCGGGTCTAGGTTGCCAACTCTTTGGCAAATGCCACCCTCAGGACAGTGGCCGTCACTGGAGCACGGGATGAGCCCCGATGGGTCGTTGCTGCACAGACCGCAATGACAATCTTCTGCAACGAATGGCGGAAAGCCGCAGGGTACGTCGTTGCTCAAGGTTGACGTCCCAGTCGATTGCGTGAACGCGATCTTCAAACCCGTGCCGGACACGTTCTTGCCCGGATCCGGTAAGCAGTCGATGCTACTGCCGCCACCGCCCGGTGACGGGAACGTGGCGCTGCTCGCGTTCGTATCACAAGACTGCCCCTCGGTAGGCCCCTGACCTACGCAGGTGCCGTTGCGGATTTTATCGTTGAACACGTCATCGCCGTCGCAGTACGGACAGGGCAAGAAGAGGTTGATGCCCAGGTACGCTCTCGAATCCAACGCACTGGAAATCGAACCTTGCCCGGTGTCTACGTTGCCGGTGCCTATAATGTCTTCGCGCAGCGTGCTGACGACACAGGCCGGCGTGTTGCCCGCTGACAACGGAAGGGGCGGCCCCAAGTAGCAATCGCAGAAGGCACCGCCGCAGCTCTCGTTGTCGTCCTCGAGCGGCTTGAAGCACTCCTGGCGCGTATCATTCTGGCAACGGCAGTTGCCGGGGCTCGGATCGACTCCGGTAATGTTGCACACACCACACGGAGCCGTTTCGCCACATTCCAGCCTCGCACGAACCGTCAGCCCATCCGTAATGTCGGAGCCGTGTGCGATGCCGGTCCAGCCGCTAACCAGAGCACTACGCGTTCGGCAGCGACCGTCGGTGCAGGTTCCCGGGCCACAGTCGGCGTTACTCGTACAAACAACCCCCGTTCCGGCGTAGATGATCGCCTCACCGACGTCGGGGCATCCGCCGCCGCCAACGGGCATCGTAGTGGAGGTCGTTGTCGTGGTCACGATGATCGTGGTGGTGGTCGCAGCCATCGTCGTCGACGTGCTGGAGGAAGTCGAAGTAGTCGAGCTCGTGGAACTCGTCGAGGTCGTTGATGTCGATGTAGTGGTCCCACAAGGACAGTTCAGTTCGATCATGGCCCCCACGGCAACGTTCAAGCAGATGAGCGCATCCGACGCGGTCGTATCGCCATTGCCCGACGGATCACAGATGCAGTCGGGCGTGCAGGGATCGAGACCGACCGCCACGCGAAGAATATACAAGCAATCGGTGGCAACCGGACTGGCTCCAGCCGACAGCGGTTGAGAGCAGTCGCCTAATCCGGCATGAGCATCGCTGGATCCATCCACCACGATCGGCACGACCGCCAAGACGGCGATCGCCAAAAACGCAAGAATTCCTTTCTTCATGGTATCTAACACTGGACTACCTCCGGCGAATTCGTGCCAATCGCTGCTCAATCACCCAACCAGCTGCTGTAACGACATCCGACGAAGTATAGTGCCCCGCGACGTACCTATAAAAGGCATTACGAACAGGTCAAGGATCTCTGTTCCCGCCCCAACCATTGCCCAACCTGCGCGATTACGGACAGTTAGGGTACACGAACGCGGGAATCGAGCGCGAAACCCGCAAAAAAGGGGATGCCCGAAGGCATCCCCTTTCCTGGAGCGCGAGCATGTCGCGCTGATTCCTAAACAGTTTATGGTGTCAGCAGTTACCCTTGTCCAGACAGTTCTTTTTCGGAGGCTTGAGCGAACGGCCGCGAATCAGATCCAAACCGTTAGCTTCGTTGATGCAACCGCTGGCAATCTGACAGTCACACGGCACGCTGGGCTTCGTGCAAGCGAGCGTGCTCTTGCTCTTTACCTGCGTGTAGAAGAACACCTGCTCGACACCGCCAGGGTTACTGCCAGGGACGAGATCGCAGGTCGATCGGAAGGCAATCATCGTACCGTCGTCACGCACCGACGGCATGTCGTTCACACAAACCGTCGTATTCGTCATCTGGGTGATCTTACGACGTCCCTTCTGGAAGAAGATCTCCGAGTTCAAGTCTGCATTGGTCGGGTAGGTATGCGGATCTTTGACCTTCGCAGGATTAAAAACATCGCCCGTCGCCTGGAACACGATCAGACCACCGCCGTCGCTGACGACCGGATTCAAGATCCGTCCAGTGCTCACCGCGGTGTACTGCGTCTGCCTCGGGTGGAAGATGCGATAGCGGTACAGTTGGTGAATGCCCAACATGCCGTTGTTCCAGAGATCCGCGTCGGTCGTGAACACCGTGAAGGGACCACGTGCGAACGGGCTCGCGGCAGACAACGCCGGGTTCTCGTAGATCCCGTTGTTCGGCTGGCCATTCGGCGTCTCGGGAGCAACCATGGCACCGTTCGTCGCCGATGGGCGGTGGAACAAGTAGATGTGCTGCCCCGTGCGCAGGCCTTCGCCGGTCTGGTCGTAATCCGACATGTAAACCGTCGACTGCGACTGACGCGGGAACCAATAGCCGCCGATTACCGGGCGCGTGCTCGACGTGCCGCCAGGACCATCGCTCACCTGCGTGAAGTTCCCGTCGTACGGGTAGCTATCGGTGGTTACCACCGTGTACTTGAAGATCTCACGGCTTCCGTCCGGGTTACTGAACTGCGTGCCCGGGTTGTTCTCGGTGATGCCGCCGGGGTTACCGCCCGGAGCGTTGGGCAGAACCGACAAGATTCCGCCATCGTAGTCGCCGTTCGAATCAAACACGAAGGTCTTACCGCTATCGGACGAATAAACGTTCGCGTTAACGACGGGGGCTACCGAGAACGTGATCTGCGTGAACGTTCCAATCGGGCCCTGATCATCGGTAAGATGATAGAGAAAAACCTCAGGGTTACCATCTGCGTTGCCGTCGCCGATTGGTACACCATCGGCGGGATCGAGATCGGCCGTAGAGATGAACGCGATGACGTCGGGCCGTCCACTCGCAAACACATCATCCGTCGAGCGCGCCGCATCGTAGCTCGAGTGAACCGGATCGCTAGTGACCTGCGTCATAGTGCCAAGGTTCGCCTCGAAGCCGTCGTAGTCGTACACGTAGATTTGACGCGGGACGGTCTCGGTAGCGGGTCCCATCACGTCGCCTGTTGATACGAACGAGATACGATCGCCATCCTGCGATCGTACTTTCGGCCACTCGATAGTACCGGTCGAATTGTTCGTGATTTGTAAAATCACCGGGATCTTACCGCGCGCGTCAGCGCTCTGTGCGACGATACCGAATCCTGCGACTACCATCGCGAACGCGAGAACTCGAGAGAGTACACGCGTCGTGATCATGCTCATGGTCTTTTTCATGGTCTTCCCTTCCATACCCTTTCGGGATTGCCTAGTTTCTATACAAGCTCGCAACGTTGGATCTCCCCCCCAACTCTTGCCCGATGCCGTGACCGGCCAAGCAACGCGCGATCGATTCGGCCGCTAACTGGTTCCCCTCGTCCGTCCAGTGGGCGCCGACCTTCAGGTACAACTGCCGCCCCTCGCCGGCGCTCTCACGCAGATCGGGGGTCAGGTCGCAGTAGTCGATTTCTTGACGCTCGAGCGAGCCGCGTACGGCGGCCAGTGGAGCGTCCATGTCTTCGAGTTCGATCTCATCGCCGCCGCGCTGATATCGGCGGGCGATATCCCAGTAGACCTGTTCCTTGAATGGGAAGAGCAGCACCACCAGCTTGGCGTCGAGCGAGTCGGCGGTCACTTTCATTTCGCCGAAGGCTCGTTCGGTCAAAAAGTAGCCCGGTGTCTGTCCGGGGTTGTCGAGCACGGTGCGCCACCAACCGTCGGCACGGAAGACAAACTCGAGTCCGTCTTGCTTGTACTCGAAGGTCTCTCGTTTGCCATAGCGACGGGCGGCGTCGATCAGACGATAGACGAAGGAATGTTTGGCGAAGAAGTCCGACGTACCGCTGCGACGTTTGTTGGACATCCAGGTCCAGTAGTCGTCTTCGCTGCCGCTCTTGGACCAGTTGTCGAAATGAAGATTGTCTTTGAAGTCGTTCTGAAAGAAGCCAACCAGGATAATGCGCGGCTTGAGCTGCGGCCCGACCTTCTTGAGGAGCCGCGATTCGGCCAGGTTCGAGTATCCGTTCACACCGAGCGTCGCGATCGACAACCCCGTACGCTCACTGAGCAGGCGCACCCAGCAGTTCTCAGCCGGCGCGTCATCGCAAAATGTGAATGAGTCCCCGAGCGCGATGACGTCGTAAGGCGCCTCGGTACCGATATCACGGAAGCCGATCTCGCCGACACCGATGCTGGAGGTGCGCAGGGAGATCTCACGACCCTCCGACGGAAAGCTCATGTCGAGTCCCGGCTTCAGCACGAAGCCGAGTTCCTGATCTCCCGCCATCATGTTCTGCCAAGCACTACGCGCGCTGTAGAGACGTTGGACGGACTGCACCTTGCCGGGCATCAACCCGGGAAGCAGACGAGGGATCGCCTCCACCACCGCCAGGGCAAAAACCAGCCCAAGCACAGCGGCCATCAGCCCCATCTTCGCATTGCCGCTTTGCATACGCATCGGTCCTCAGTCGTTGCTGGAGTACGCCCGGCCTCACCACACGAGTTTCGAAGAAACTCCATCGCGGTGTCCTTTGCGCACCAGCCTCCCCAATGACCCCAAGGTCCGAGAGGCTTACTTACTGATTTAGCACCGGCCTGGGCACACTAGAAAGGGGGATACTGTCAGCTCCCCCCCTATAGAGGGGGTCATTCACTAGGAAATTCATTCGATCTTCGTAGCGCACATCCTCGAACGCCAGATGCCATAGCGACAAACTTGCCATCAGTCGCACAGAGGGCCGCCCAGGCCGCTCTTGTTTGGAGCGCGTTTGCTCTCGATCGGCGCCTCGCACAGAAGTCATCGCCCGGAGGATTAGCCATGTCGCTCACCAAAGTTGTCATCGTAGACGCCGCCCGTTCCGCCTTCTCACGCGGAGGCCGCGGCAAACTCGTAGCTACTCGACTCGACGACGCGGGCGCGCAGGTATTGCGCGCCATGCTCGACCGAAACCCGAAGGTCGCCGATACCGAGATCGAAGATCTGGGCCTCGGCAACGTTACCGGCGCCGGCAGTGAGTTTTCGTACCTTGGCAACGTGCAACGCATCGCCGGGCTGCCGCTGGAGGCCTGTTCTTTCAACTCCAACCGCCAATGTGGCTCGAGCATGGAGACGTTTCACCGAGTCGCCATGGCGATAATGGTCGGCAGCATCGAATGCGGTGTCGCTATGGGCATAGAGCGCATGGGACGCGGACTCGGCGGCGGCGCGGGCCAGACACGCATCACGAAGATGACGGACAAGCGCTCGGTCCTAAACGATGTTCAGAAAGCCCCTGCAGCAGATCACGGCGAATACTTCTCGGTCGAGTTCCCGGCCTACATTCTCGAATCGCCCTGGCTCCAAGCAATGACGCAGACGGCCCAGAACGTGGCCGAGGTCTACGGGCTCGGCCGCGAAGAACTCGACGAATTCGCCGCCGCCAGCCACAACAAATGCGACGAGGCTCACAACGCCGGCAAGTATAAGGATGAGATCATCCCCTTAGAGATCGAGTTGCCGGTCTTCGACGACGAGAGGAACTGGGTCGAAGAAGAGCGAGGCGCCGTTGAGACCTTTGATCGCGACGAGTGCGTTCGAGCGGGAACCACGGCTGAGAAGCTGGCCGCTCTACCGCCGCTTCGCGGAGTTAAAAGCTACGACGACCGCGAGATCGTCATCAGCGCGGGCAACTCATGCCCCACCAACGACGGCATCACGGCGACGCTGCTCATGAGCGAAGACAAAGCCCGCAAGCTCGGCTTGGAGCCACTGGCGCGCGTCGTCGGTTTCGCGACGGGGGGCGTGAAGCCACAATTGATGGGGCTCGGCCCGGTGGTTTCATCAAAGAAGGCTTTCAAGATGGCCGGCATCGAAGGCGGCCAGATTGATCGTTGTGAGTTTAACGAAGCGTTCTCGGCACAGGTGATTCCGTCGGTTCGCGAACTCGGCATCGCCACCGAAAATGTGAACGTTAACGGCGGCTCGTTGGCCATCGGCCATCCGTTAGGCGCTACCGGGGCTCGCTTGATCGGCACCGTCGCCCACGAGCTGCGCCGAAGCGGCGGCCGTTACGGCCTGGCCACCCAGTGCATCGGCGCGGGCATGGGCATCTCGACGGTGATTGAAAGCCTCGACTAGCGCGAAGCGAAGTGCTTGGAGTCGAGCAGCTTATTTGGTTTCCATCTTCTCGAGCATCGACGCCATCTGCTGGTGCAGAAAGTTCACCGCCTGCAGCGGCCGAATCATCACTTTGAACTCGATGATTTTTCCGTCGTCATCACAGGTAATGATGTCGACCCCGTTGATGTACTTGCCACCCATCGTGCGCTCGAACTCGAGGATCGCCGTGTTGCCCGCCACTACTTCCTTGATGTAGCGAAAAGCGATGTTCTTCTCATCGCGTTGTGCAGCGTTGTCTGCGGCGCCCGTCTCCCCCAGAGTCGCCCCCGCAGCGTTGAGATACATTTTGGTAAGCTCCTTGCCTTTCTGGGGCGTGAAGACCACCGGAGAATAGAAAACACAGTCATCGTGCAGCAAGTCATCGAGCCCGGGCTCGTAGTCGCCGCGCAAATACTGGTGCCAATCCTGAATCACTTTTTCCATCATGGTGCTTTCTCCTAGTGATAAACCCGCCATAGCCTACATGGGCTCGGAGCCCGGCCCAAGGCCCGCCCTGAGACAACCGCCACTATGCGTGCACACTAGTTATCGACAAGCGCACAGAGTCTTGGTCGACGTTGGACAGAGTCTTGATCGACGTTTGGCGGTTTCGCGCTTCGCCGCTATCGTTCGCGACTGATGCGCAGCGTTGTCCCCAGAACGCGGTTTCACGTTTCGATCGCGGTCAGCCTCTTCGCGGCAGCACTCGCGACGAGCGACGTCGGCGCCGATGTCGTTCCGGGCGACATAATCTCCAAGGCGAATATCGAGAAGGCCAGAGAGTTCCTCCACCCTGGGTTGGAATGGTGCGTCATGCACGGTCTGGTCATGGAGATCGTTCCCTACAGGAAAGCAACGTATCCGCCGGTCTACCAGCACGCCACCGAACAATATTCGGCCCAGGTCGTGATGAGCGAGAACGGCGAGGAGCTCACAAACTATGTCGCCGGCCAACCGTTTCCGGTACTCGACCCCAACGATCCACAGATGGCCCGCAAGGTCATGTGGAACTACTACTACAACCCCTACCTGACCGACGACTTCACGATTCGCTATTTCGATTCCGACACCGGCCGGATCACGAAGAACGGCATGCACATCGAACGCCACTTCGTGCTCGAGCACCTGCGACGGCTGATGTACAACGGCCGCGTTCACGTCGAGCCGACCCCTGAATTCGGCGACAATCCCGACGGCTACCGCTACCGCGAATCGTTGCATCCGGTTCTCGAGCCCTTCGACTTGAAAGGCGTGGGCATGTCGATGATGCGCTATCTCGACCCCACGCGCCAAGACGATACCTGGCTCTATCTGCCGCAACTCCGACGAGTGCGCAGGCTATCGGCGGCGCAGCGCTCCGATGCGTTGTTCGGCCAAGACATCGACATGGACAGCTACGGCGGATACTCCGGCAACCCGGCTTGGTTCGACTGGCGCTATCTCGGCGAGCGCACATTGCTAGCGGCCGTGCACGGCAAACACTGGCCCGCGCACTGGTGTGAAGGCGAAGGAGATTTCGTTTTCTGCGATGTATGGGAAAAGCGAGAAGTGTGGGTCATCGAGGGACGACCAAAAGCACCGCAGTACGCCTACGGAAAACGCGTACTCTTTATCGACAAGGAAGCCTTCTACACACCGTCGACCGACATCTACGACAACGCCATGCAGTTGTGGAAGATATGGATCAACGGCATCAACGTCGGCTACCGGCCGTTCCCCGAAGCGAAGGTATCGGTGTACGACTACGAAACCGGATTCATTCCCAACATCACGATGGTCGACATGCAGTTGCTCCACGCCACGCGCGCGGCATTACCGAGCCACCAGTTTCCCGACGAAGAAGGCTGGTATTGGAACATGGGACCGAAGGTCGGCCTGACGCCCGACTTCTTTACGGTCGCTGAACTTATCCGCTCGGGCCGCTAGGCCAATCCAAGAGAAAAGACCCGGATCACTCGTTCTACCTGCGCTCATCGTCGCCTTGATTCAGTGGGCCTTCGCGGTCAGGTTCTCTTGCGTGTCATCTAGAGAGTCACTGCGTGAGGCCATCGAGGCCGCCGATCTGCGCACCCTGGTGCTGTGTCTGTTTCACTGGACGGGGGACCGAAAATGGCTCGAAGATCCCTACCGGCCCCAGCGTGATGTACGCCTGATCGCCGATCCGTCGGCCGGCTTCAGTGGCGAGGTTCAAAGCGAGCTCAAAACAGCGGCGCTCGCCATCTTGGCCGACGGAGTTCCCACCGCCGCTATCGATGATCCGGGCCCCGAACTCTTCCACGAATTGATGAGCGTGTGCCTCGGAGAGAAAGTCGCGCCCGAGTACGTCGCACTCATGCGTGAAGACATGGGATATGACGACGGTGACGCGCACTGGCAAGGCACGCGTCCCGAAGATCTCGACATCGCCGTCCTCATCGTAGGCGCCGGCGTCTCGGGGCTTTGTCTGGCCACAAAGCTGGATGCACTCGGAGTTCCGTTCGTACTGATCGAGCGCAACGCCGATGTCGGGGGGACGTGGTTCGAGAATACCTACCCGGGCTGCGGCGTCGACACGCCGAACCATTTCTATTCGTATTCATTCGCGCTCAATCCGAAATGGAAACACTACTTCTCACCGCGTGAAGAACTGCAGGCCTACGTCGAAGAGTGCGCCGATCTGTTCAACCTTCGTTCGCGCATTCGCTACAACACGACACTCGCGGCGGCGGTTTGGGACGAAGAGAGACAGAGCTGGTCGGCGACCCTAACTAGTGACGGCGGCTCCGAGACACTCGAGGCCCGCGTCGTCGTTACGGCAACCGGTCACTTCAACCAACCACGCGCGCCCCACTTTGAAGGCCAGGACACCTTCGCTGGACGGATCGTTCACAGCGCTCGATGGCCCGACGATCTCGATCTGAACGGCAAGCGGGTCGCCGTCATCGGAACGGGCGCTTCTTCGATGCAGCTGGTACCGGCCATTGCCGATGAGGTCGCCACCCTCGACATCTTCCAGCGCAGCCCTCAGTGGGTACGGCCTGTTCCCGAATACAACGTCGCAATGAATCCAGCCTCGCGCTGGCTGTTCGAGCACCTTCCCCACTACGCGAAATGGTACCGGTTCGCCGAGTTCTGGCGTTACGGCGACGGCCTGCTGCGCTACCTGCGCAAAGACCCGGAATGGCCGTATCCCGAACGAAGCCTCAATCGCATCAACGAGCGACACCGCGTCGAGATGACCGAGTTCATCGAGCGCGAGTTGGCGGCCAAGCCCGAACTGATCGACGATTGCATGCCGACCTATCCCCCGTTCGGAAAACGCATCTTGATCGACAACGGGTGGTTCTCGACCCTGTGCCGCGACCACGTGTCGCTTTGCACTTCGACGATCGAGCGGTTCGAAGCCGCCGGCGTGCGTACGGCCGATGGTTGCCTACACGAGGCCGACATCATCGTTCTCGCAACCGGATTCGCCATCACGGACTTGGCGTCGCGCGTAGACATCCGAGGAAGAGCCGGTCGCCGTCTGGCCGACGACTGGGCAGACGAGAACCCAACGGCCTATTTGGGAATGGCGGTGCCTGAGTTCCCGAATTTCTTCGTCATGTACGGGCCGAACACCAATATGGGCCACGGCGGCTCAGGGATCTTCTTGGCGGAAACACAGACCCGCTACATCACGCGCACCATCGTTGCGATGGCGGAAGCCGGCATCTCGGCCATCGACTGCCGCCCCGAACGTCGCACCGCTTATACCCAAGAGATCGACGAGCTGCACGAGCGCCTCATATGGACGCACACGGGAATGACGACGTACTATCGCAACAAGCACGGTGCCGTACGCTCGCCGATGCCGTTTCGCCTCGTCGAATACTGGAACCGCACGCGCAATCCCGATCTCGGAGACTATCGAATCACCGAGCGTTCCTGTTGGGAGTTTAGGGATGGCTGTGACGATAGGTGAGCGTGAGGTTCTCAGTCGGCGTGATTTTCTGCGCAGAGGTGGGCGAGCGGCCATTAGTCTCGGTCTTCTCACCCAGGTCGGTTGGCAGGTGGGTTGCGGTAGCAACGCTCAAACCGCCCTCTGGGAACTCGATTCGCAGCTCAGTGGCGTCCTTCTCGTGCCAGATGACCCGCAATACGCGCTGCGCAAGTTGCCTGACAATCGTGCGTACGCAAATACCCACCCGCTTGCGGTAGCTCTATGTCTGACCGCTCAGGACGTTCAGGCGTGCGTTCGCTGGGGTCGTGAGAACGGGGCTCCCGTGGTCGCGAGATCCGGCGGTCATAGCTACGCAGGGTGGTGCACGACAAACGGGATTCTCGTCGACACTACGGGAATCGACTACGTGAATATCAACGACTCGGATCTGTCCGTGGAGATTGGTGGCGGCGGTCTTCTTGGGCCCATCAATGATTATCTGACGACCCGGGGGATTACCGTGCCTGCTGGGCGTTGCCGAGGCGTTGGCCTCGCAGGGCTCGCGCTGGGCGGCGGTTTTGGTTTCAGTTGCAGGCCCTTCGGTCTCACGTCCGATAATATGATCGCAACTGACGTCGTAACCGCCGACGGCGAGCTAGTTCGCGCGAGCGCGACGGAGAATTCAGACCTCTACTGGGCCTGTCGTGGCGGTGGTGGCGGGAACTTCGGAATCAACGTTGGCTTCAATATGCAGGCCTACGAGGTTGGCGGCCTGACCTCGACTTACCGGATGGTCTGGGATCCGCAGGATGCGGGTCTAGCTTGGGAGGTAATGCAGGCGGCCTTGGTCAGTGCTCCCAATGAGTTTGCCCTGAGGTTGGGTAGCGACGTTCACATCGACCCGCATACCGGGGAACGCAGCTATTGGATCGAAGCCATCGGCCAGTACCTCGGAATCGAGGATGAACTCCGACAGATTCTCGAGCCGGTGATCAATTCCTCGAACCCGACCTTCGTCGAGACAGGTCAAGGCACCTTTGCAGAAGCAACGCTGTACTTGGCTGAGGTATCAAAACCAGTGCCCTATGTTTCGAAATCGGCGTATCTCGACGAGCCGTTGGATGCGCAGGGAATCCAGCAGATGCTCGATGGGTTGAGCCGCTTTCCGCAGGATTCACACAGAGCTTGTTTCACGGTCTTTTCGTGGGGCGGTGCCATCCGCAATATTGCACCAGATGCAACGGCCTTCGTTCATCGTGGGGCAGACTTCGTTGTGCAATCCATTGCCGAGTGGCGCAACGACAGCCCGGGCGATGCGGCCGGACAAACACGGGCATGGATCGATGCCCTGTTCGCGGAATTGGATCCCAAGTTCAATGGGTATGCGTATCAGAACTTTATGGATCGGGGGCAAGAGAACTGGCAGCAAGCCTACTACGGTGAGAACTTCGCTCGATTGGTCGATGTCAAACGAGTCTGGGATCCCGACGACTTCTTCTCGTTTGCGCAGAGCATCCCGACTTCACTTTAGAGAGACGGTATCGCCAGGTCGCGCCGGGGCATCGGCCATGAACCGCGGCCGCGAGCGCTGCCGTTGATCCTAGTTGACACTTAGAACGTTATAGGACGCTTTCCGTACTTCCCCACCGGTGCTTAAAATTCCTAGACGCGACGCAGCCGGCTGGGAAGCGGAGCAGGAGTTGCCACATTGTGCAGGGACTAGCGGCGACGACCGTTCAATGCGCAGCGCGAACGGCACGCTCTAGACCCGAATCGAAGGCCCAACACATGGATCCGCTTTAGGGGGTCAGGTCAGTATTCTCGTGATCTTTCGTGGAGTAGTTGTCGGGAGCGGTCCGCAACATCACGGTATGCCGTAAACATATGGCTGATTTTTCGGGCGCACATAATTCCCGTCCATCCTGAACCACGCCAGGTCGACCCATTTGAACGGATTTGTCACTTTGTCGGGTTCATCGAACTCGAGATACTGGTAGTCCGTACCGGGAATCTTTTGGGCACGACGCCAGCTCTTTTTGGCAAGTTTTTCGCGTCTGTTTTCGCTCAACAGGGAGAGCGGTCGGTGCTGTGGTTTGGCGATCACGAATAGCTTACGGCCGGTTTGGACAGTCAAGGCGCGGAGGCGGCCGTTGTCTCGATGATGGAGTTCGATGCGCCCGGGTCGCCTCTCTGCGACCGCCGGAAAGTCGTCCAGGAACTGGATTCGGACACCAAACCTGGCTTTGGAGTAGCGTGCCCAGTATTCACTCCAGTCTGTTTTCGAGTTAGCGGCATAGTAGGTATAAAAGAATTCCGGGGAGACAAAGGGGCCGGGGCCCCATATCTGGTTGCCGAAGCTGATTACCCTGAGCGCCTCCCAGCGGGACACACTCCAATGCTGACGGGAAGTGACTTGCTCGTTGTGGGCGCGAACGACAGTTCCTCCGATCGTGATCAGCGCGACTAACAGCAAGAACATGGGGCGGACGCGTTCGAAAAGAACGCCGCGGTAACACCTCTCGAGCAACCAGACGACACCGAGGCACATGGGTAGTAATGCGATGCCGCTGGTGAAATAGGTTGCGTCCCAGCCGGAAGCCCATCCTCGATACTTGTTGGTCAAACCCAACGGTCCATTGATGGCCAGCAACATGGCAAGGATCATGGCCCACCAGAACCAATCGGATTGGTGGTACGCAACCCGTTTTCCGCTGCGATCAACCGAGCTGCTGCTCCGATCGTCTTCAGTCAGGGAGTACAAGGCATACACCGAGCCGGCGGCGGCGATGTAGAGTACGACGGAAAATACACCGTTCCGGAACATCGCTTCGACGATATTGCCTGCGGACTGAGAAAAACTTCCACTAGCAACCCACATGTTTGTGCTGGCTAAAAAGTGTTGGCTGAAAGGTAGACTTCCTATTGTGTAGGCGATGGTCACGCGCCCGAGTTCGAAGAGGGGGAAAGCGGCTACATTGTTTCCCGAATATCCGCTGCCATGGTAGGCACGCCAGCTCACGTAACTGGCCAGGTAGGCCAGTGTTGTTCCAGCGAGTGTCCACCAGAACTTCTTCCTGGTTGTTTCCGGTAAGGGGGTAGAGAGCAATAACCAGCCAAACCCCACCATGGAAAGGGCGGTGATGGACTCGTACTGGAAGTAAGCGCAAAACACAGCCAGCGCGAAGAAGAGCAAGGCCACGGATTCGTTACCGCCCGGTTTGATTTGTCTCCGGACGATCCAGGCGGCGGCGGCCCAGAACAGAAACGGCAGGTACGCCAGCAACGCCCACGCCGCAGGGGGGAGATGGTTCCAGCCCGCCCACACTAATCCCGCATACACCCAGACGAAAAGCAGCCGCGGGCCGTGGGTAGGATAGATAAGGTAGGCAAAACACAATGGGGCGACGGCGAAAGCAATCAGCATCAACCACTTCGAAACCGGGCTGTCGGGGGCGAGTGATCCCAATAGCAGGCCCGCGTACGTTGCGAGACCGTAAACGCGACCCGAGCCTTTCGCCTCTTTGACGACATAATCGTACGGGCGTTCGTTCGCCTCTAGTGCCCATTTAACCTGGTCATTCGTGGTGACGTTGACGCCGTAAAATGGTGTCAGGGTCCATACCCACCAAATGACCAGCACGGCAAGCCAGGGTAGGCACTTTTCCATTTGGTGATCCTTACCGGCGCGTTTCCCATGCGTCATGTCTTGCTCGTTTTTGCTCTGGTTGTTTTCGCCAGAGCATCCCGACTTCACTTTAGAGAGACGGTATCGCCAGGTCGCGCCGGGGCATCGGCCATGAACCGCGGCCGCGAGCGCTGCCGTTGATCCTAGTTGACACTTAGAACGTTATAGGACGCTTTCCGTACTTCCCCACCGGTGCTTAAAATTCCTAGACGCCCACCGGCTCAATTTTTGCAAACCAGTCTCTTGCTGTGCGCGACGCAGTTTGCGTTCGAGCCGACGGCCGTAAATCCACCCATCTCTGTAATGGCCAGGGCGAGCGGCCCCGCTTGTGGTAGAGGCACCGAGAGCTTGTTCATCCTGACCTTGAACCTGAGTTCCCCTGGATTTCCGGTGGGCCTGAAAACACCCCTCACCCTCTTGCCCTTGATCACTGGATCCTTGGAGCGGCACTTGATCCGTTGGAAGGGCTGCGGCGCACAATCGCCCGGTGCGACGCTTCCAGACTCGTTCAGCGAGAGCGCATCGCTCACTATGAAGGACAAGCCCGCCAGAGGGTCGAGATCCGTGAGGACCCCTGTGTAGGCGACCCTTCCCGACGCGCTTGCGCCCGCCCAAGCGTAGGCACGCGTTACGGTTAGCGGAACTGTTAGTTCGAACGCGCCGATATCGCACAGGGCCCCCGGTGTTTCAGGTCTAGGCCCACCACGTTGGTCCTCGTCGAGGGGACTCGTACCGCAGCCGTTTACACCGTCGGGAATCTGATCGAGCGCGTCGCTGCCGGGAAGAAGTTCGTGGGTGAACGTCGGGCCACCGTTGTTCTGCAGGGGGCCGAGGTTGGCGTTACCGCTTGGAATGTCATTCGGCTGTGCGAGGCCACAGGTGTTGTCGTCGTCCAGATTGTAGTCAGCGGAGGTTACGGGGGTGCCACCGTCGCAGTTGGCATTACCACCGGGGGCCGAATTGCCGGCAACGATGCTGCTGGACAGAGTCGTAGCGCCGTTGACCTCCATTCCGCCGCCCTGGCCGAAACCTGCTAGGACCGTGTTGTCCGTGATGGTGCTGTGGGTCACCGTAACGACCCCAGTATCGTTGTTGATGCCGCCGCCGAAGGTGTCGGCGGTATTGCCGCTGACGGTAGTGTTGGTCAGAGTCAGTATCGCTGCTCCAGTGTTGTGGATGCCCCCGCCTTGGGAGTTGGTGGCGGTATTGCCGCTGACGGTGCTGTTGTTCAAAGCCACCGTAGGAATTCCTCCGCTTGATCCGTCAGCGGCAATACCGCCACCGAAGGTATCGGCGGTATTGCCGTCGATGGTGGTATCGTTCAGGGTCAGCATCGCTGTTCCGCTAGCGTAGATGCCGCCGCCTTGATCGCTGGCGTCATTGCTGGTGATGTCGCTGCCGTTGATGGTCTGCACCCCGCCGACGACTCTGATGCCGCCGCCGTAGGTCCCGGAGGTATTGCCGCTGACGGTGCTGTCGTTCAAGATCATTTCCCCAACCAAAGCGTAGATGCCGCCGCCGCTGTCATCAGACATGTTGCCGCTGACGATGCTGTCGTTCAGCAGGGTCAGGGCCGCACTTAAGCCGTAGAGGCCGCCGCCGTAGCCACCGCACGTGTTGTCGCTGACGGTGCTGTCGTTCAGGGTCAGGTTCCCAGAATTGTTGTATAAGCCGCCGCCCTGGTCATCGGCCGTGTTGTTGCGGACGATGCTGTCGTTCAGGGTCAGGTTCGCACCACTGGCGAAGTTGTATACGCCGCCGCCATTCTCGGCGTTATTGTCGCTGACGGTGCTGTCGTTCAGGGTCAGCTCCCCAGTTAAGTTGTAGAAGCCGCCGCCGTTGTCATCAGACGTGTTGTTGCTGACGGTGCTGCCGGTCAGTTCAACCGTGCCGTCGGCCTCGATGTAGATGCCGGCGCCGTTGCCGGTGGACGTGTTGCCGCTCACGGTGCTGTTGCGCAAGTCAAGCGTCGTGTCCGCGGAAACTATCACGCCGGCGCCGAAATTCTCCGCCCCTCCTGTAAGCGTCACCCCCGTCATCAGCAGTGTTAGTTGTGGCGGCGAGCCGGAAGGCTTCAGATAGGTGTCAAAAACCCGGTCGCCAATGGTCTGTGTGATGACGGCTACACCCTCCCCCGCACCGGTTATTGTCAGATCGTCGGTGACATCCAGGTCACCGGTGGCAGCGAGGTCCTCACCCGCACCGGCTATGTCCAATATGACGGCGCCCGACAAATTGACCGTGTCCGGTCCGACTAACGCGTTTGTCTCCTGAATCGCAGCCCGCAGAGAACAGAAGCCTCCGCCGTTCGCACATACACCGTCCCCCGGATTGGCGTCCACGCTGTCACCGAAGTCATCTACCGTGAAGGTGGCCGCTTGAGCCGTGGCTCCAAACAGGAATGTGAAACCCAAGATCACCGTGGGCAGCCAAATTCGATAGATGTGCATGTTGTACCCCAAGAAAGTTTTCTACGACCCCCCAATCCTACCCAAGACGGGCCACCCGAGAGGCGCCCACGCAGCTAACATAACGGCCTCCGGTCTGTCAAGGGGGAATTTGCTCTGGACATTTGAACCCCGGATGGTTTAGGCTTACGGGAAGAATCCGCCACTTCCGCTGACCCGGCAGGCTAAATGGAGAACAAGTGAGCAAGCGAGTAAAAATTTCCTCAATATTGGTTCGGGCTGCGGCGACTACCGCTTTCGTCTCGATTGCCGTTGTGCACGGCTTTCGAGCCGAAGCAGCGACCTGCATCGTCGATAGTAGCGGAACCTACTCGACACCCTATACAGATATCAACCTGGCCCTTGCCGGGGCTTGCAGAAAAAAGTCTCTCGTTGAGGTTTACTGCCCGCCGGCGGGGTGTAGCTACGGAAGCACCCATGCCTACAAAGTTCGTCGAACTATCGTGCGGTCGATGGAGTTAACCGGCACGGGAGGACCGGTCAACCTTACGCCAACTACCGACCCGTGGGCGTTGAAGATCGAGAGATCCGCTCGCAGTAACTTCGAAGGCTTCAACGCCATAACGTCGGATACAGACGCGGTGCTAATAGATAAGTCGAACCGTATTATTTTCAGCGGGCCCAGTACCCTCGCCACACCGCGCTATACCATCGTAAGCGCTGGTGATACGGCCGTACACATTCGCAGCAAGTCCCGTGTTACGCTCGGGGCGATCGCCATGAGCGACAGTGGCATCGGGCTGAGCCTCGAAAACGACGGCGGGCGGCGGCCAAGAGTTGTCGCGGAGGGAGTAGCTTTCACGAACAACGAGATAGCAGGTAAGCTCACCGGGGGAAGGACCTACTGCAAGCCCAAGAAAGGTCCCAGCCTCGACATACTCGGAGACTTCAACCTGTCCTGGCTGAACTACGTAATGAATAACGTCGAGGGCTTCCTGCTGTCTGGGTCGGCGATACTGAACATCGACCACACGGTGATGGGGGGCAACCTTCATCGTGTGCCCAGCTACCGATCGACGGGATACCTGTTTGAACTCAACGAGGCTTCGCGCCTGGTGGGACGCAACCTCGCTGTTTACAACAACGACATGGACCCCAACGCGGGTATTTCAACGGCGTGGTCTACGTGCGTCGGACCGTGCATAAACACGCCGGGAAAAATCCTGCACCACGAAACCTGCGACGAGGCGATTTTCGAGTCGAGCAGTTTCGTCGATAACCAGACAGACCTCGTCTTCCACCTCGACTACGCTTCCGGCGCTGGATCGGGACGACTGACACTCGATCACGTCATGGTGGCCAACAGCTGGGGTAAGGTTCTCTCGGAGAGCAGCTTCTTCAGCACGTCGACCGGTTGTGCAGCGGTCAACAGTATCGATAGCTACCTATGGGACAACCGCGTCGACGTGGACCCGGCAAGCTGCATGCCCGCCGACCTGACGAACACGTGGGATCCCCTGGTCGTCTCGACCGGCGCACCGGCGTCGCTCTCCTCGCTACCGGACATACCCACGCCCCTCACGAGTCTCTACCTCATGACCAGCCTGGAGCCGACTCCCGGGTACCCGCACCAGCCGGATCTCTACAAACCGACCTCTACCCGTAACTGGACAGTGGACGGAACGACGATAGATGACCTCAGCGAGGCGGTACCCGCACTCGACGTCGGGTACCACAACCCCATGTAAAAAAGACAACGGTGTGTCTAGAAGTGCGCCGAAACGCCTGACTTCGGGCGGGCCAGCCAAGTACTTCGCCGATCTCGCGGTGGATAAGCACCACTCACACAAGCAGCAGCGCAAAAATGCCGTTTACCACCACGAAACCGAGGGGGAATGCCCAGCGGCAGGTGTAGTCGACGCGATCTCCGAGTTCGCGCCGATTCGCCTGGTTGAGTTTGTCCACAATCAGGTTGACGGCCACACCCAGCCCCACGATCGCGAGAGTTGAGATCAGGAATGCATCCATCAGTGTGAAGTAAGAGATTGCTGGCATCGCATCCTGAACGACGAACTGATAGGCGACAACCGCGAGAACTCCGATGAACGAGATGTTGATGCGGTCCGACACCGACTCCTTGTCCATCCAGAAGACCGACCAGGTCAGCGTTACGAGCAGCGTCAGCGGGACGACCACGAGCGCGATCAGATGGAAGGGTTCGCGCGAGACATTGAGCAGGCCGGCGAACTGGCTGATGCGATATCCCGGATGGATTTCCGCTTCCGAAATCTCGGAATGGACCCCCTCGATAGTCCAGCCCGCAATGTTCATCGCTTGGGTCGAGATGCCGTTCGTGTTGGGATCCAAAACGAGTTGCACCTCGCCCGAGTCGTGACCGAGCACCTGAAGGTAAAGTCTGAGGCTCTGTTGATCGAAGGGGAATGCTCTCAGGTCCATCGGCTCCTCGGCCTCGATGTGCAACTTTTCGATGTAGGTCATCGAGCCGTCGGATTCGATCCAGAGCAGCTCCACATCGACTTGGGTAGTTTCGGCACCATTGCCGACGATGATCAGGGGCCACCAGCCCGTGTACGTCTCGTTGAACTGGAAGCTGCCCTGGAACTGCTTGCGCTCGACACCGGCCTGCACCGGATCGAAGGCGTGGCGCGGATCGTTCCAGCGTAAGGTGACAATGGCCTCGAATTCGAAGGTCTCTTCTCTTTCGTTGATGGAGTTCAGGTCGAGCAGCAGGAAACCAATCGAGACAACCGTGGGTATCGCCGGCGGTCCCAGCAGATGCTCCTGTTGGGCGTTTCCCGGCACTGCGAGTCCCCAGATCAATACGAACAACGCTACGGCGGTCCACTTCATGCTGATCGATCCTCTGTATCTTTTCGGAGCCCGCTGGGCCGGCTCCGAGGTCTATTCGACAGAAGATCTCTTATCGGACCTTCGCGAAAACGGTGCTTAAACTTCCGACTCTCTCGGGACATGGGCGCCTCCTCCAATCCTTCGAGCCGTGACCGGAATCTGCCTTTCCCCTCGACGGCATGATTTTCCAGCGATCTCCTGTTTGACATAATGCCCATAGCGTCTACGAATTTTAAGCGCCGGCGGGGAAGTACAAAAACGTCCGACCATGCGCGTTATGTTAACCAGAATCCCTCGATCCGTTCTGGCGAGGGTTCATCGGTATTCGGGTTACCCCGTACAAAAGTGGAAATATTCCTGTAGGTGTGCCGCCGTAGTCGTAGCCCAAGTGGAAGCCCTGTTGCGAGCTTGGGAAGCGCGATGGAGGCGTACATTGCTGGTCGTCGCTGGCTTCTATCACAATACTAATCGAACGGTTAAGTTACTTCTGCGACCCGATTGACTTCAGAGCATATGAGAGGACTCGCACGCTTTCCTGCACCGCGTGCGCAGACAACCAGAGAGGCGGCACCATGTATTCAAAAACGTTCCTACCGCGTTCCATGTTCGCGTCTGTGGTTGCCGCCGTCTTCGTGTTTGCTCCGCAAGCCCACGTACAAGGTGAGCCGCAACAGGCGCCTGAGGGGACCGGCATGCCGCCGTCGGTGGTGCTCATCAGTGTCGACGGGGTACAAAAGGCCGCGCTCAAGCGCGCGCTCATCTGGACCGAGAAGAATGAAGACGGCAGTCCCGCTCTGTGCTGGACCTACCGCCATGCTAAACGCTACCCGACCAACACGGGCGAACTCGACGAAAACGGTGCACCGATCTACTCGTGCATGCCGGCGCTGTATCGAGAGTTCACCCTGATCGACAGCCGCACATGCGACGGCAAAACGATGACGAAGCCTCAGCACGTCTGCATGCTCACCGGACTCACCCAGCAGCAGAGCGGTGTGACAGGCAACCGCAGCTCGAAATCGATCCCATACAAAAGCTCCATCTTCGATATCATGGCCGCGCATTTCGAACCGCTCCCCCACGGTGAGCGCCACCGTGAGCTACCCGTGCGCACGACCATGGTTAGCTGGCGTCGTTTCGTGGGCCGACCGGTGGCCATTTGGGCTGACCGCTCACGCGCCCTGCAGTTCCAGAAAGGGCATGGTGCGAAGGTACACATGCCGACCCGCCAGACTCTGCGCATGTGGGATCGGCTGCAGGACGACGAGTATCCCGACACGCAGATCTTCTCTTTCCTTCACTACAAGGTCATCGACTGGGCCGGGCACCTGAGCGGAACAGGGTCGCGCGGCTACCACCGCCACCTGATTAGCATCGATGAGCAGATCCGCCGTCTCTTGAAAGAACTGGACGATCGAGGCTGGGGCCACGCAGCCGTCATCATCACCACCGATCACGGTTTCCCCGAGAAGGCTTCACAGCACGCCACACGGAGCGGTGACGGCGCGCCGACGGAAGATTTCTCGATCTCGGATATCTGGATGGCGTTCCGCAACGACCCGCACTACGCTTTCGCAGATCGCGTAGAAGAAAACGGTTCGACGCGTACTCCAGAGATCACCGATATCACGCCGACCATTCTCGACATCTTCGGCGTGCCGGTTCCGAAGAACCTTACCGGTACGTCTCTGCTCGAGTAGTGATACGCGCGCAGCCCTTATTCCAACCGCGACGGTATGCGCATCTCGCTCCACACTGTTTCCAGGGCATCGGTACCGATAAACCCTCGCCACGAACGCCGCCGTCGCTCCTGGTTGACACTTAGAACTTTATAGGGCGCTTTCCGGACTTCTCGACCGGCGCTTAAAGTTCCTAGACGCGATCAGAGGCCTAGCTTGTCCAAATTGCTCTGAAGGGCGCCACGGCTGCGCGTGGTGCCCTCGCCCTCAGCACTAGGCCGGCCAAATCCCCAGATAAATCCAATGGTAATGGCCTATCGAAAAGAATGTCTACAAAGGTACATCCGCTTACACGGTGTAGACGTAGAACACATAGAGCGACCACGGGATCGGTCCTCCACCGGGTCGGCAACCACGGCAGGAGGCTACGGGAGAACAGAATGGAAACGAACAAGAATTCAAACACCCGCACTACCCTACTCGTACTGATCGTATCGCTGTTTGCTCTGTCTGTGGCCGCGCCGGCCGACGCCGTCGAGAAGTGCAGGGCCAAGATGAACAAGAGAACCGGCGAGATCAGCTACTCGTTCAAATACATCACAGGCCCCGTCCAGTTTGCATACGCTGACTACGGACTTCCGAGTACGCATACGGACGAGGACCTCTATAGCTTCTCCAACGAAGACTCCTGCCAGACGAGCGGCAAGGGCAAGTCGTGCGTTGTCAGCGACAACGCCGACGCGGCCGCAAGTGCTCCGCCCGGGTGCAAGACCTACTTGTACGACGCGGCTGATGACACAACTTGTGTGACAAGAGTCCCGTATTGTCAGTCGGCGAAGCGGCTGTTACCGACCAAGGGCTACTACGCCGTCAAGAACAACCAGCAAACTACGGCTGTTTGGGACGCCGCCACCGGTATCCAGTGGAACATATCCCCCGACCACCAAGAGCGTTCTCTAGACGAACACTACACACACCTCGCCGACCTGAACGGAACACATGTAGACCCGGCCGACACCGACCATGTCCCGTTGGTCGACAGCGGCGAGCTGAAACTGCCCACGCTCCATCAAGTGAAAAGACTTGCCCAGGATTGCGTTGATTTGTTTAACGAAATAGGCGGCATTGCCGGAACCCCCTCCAGCTCCCAACTGGCGCTGCATACTCTGTGCACCGAGGCGTGGCTTGACCCTATTTCGGGTGTTCCAGGTTACACCTGGCTGAGGACGAAAGACGCCACTCAGCCAACAACACACGCCCTAGCCTTTTGCCTCAGCACAAGCGCATCCGGATTTACTATGGATGTAATATCACAAGATATGCTTCAACAATCTCACACCGCCTTATGGATGATTAATCTCGGAGATGAGGAGCCGATTTGGCAGGCCGGCCAATTTATTACCGAAACCGGGTTCTGATCGAACGCTAATTAGGCGCACCGGAACTGTACCGCGCCGAACCGACGTCCTTGACTACTTCCCCCTGGCCGTTGGCTTTGGGATGGTCGTCTCGTGTCCGGTGCAGCGCAGGCGCCTCAGAGGCAGGGGCCGTTCTCACAGCATGGACCCAGGTGGCATTCCGGGGCATCGGCCATGAACCGCAGTCACGAGCGCTGCCGTTGATCCAAGTTGACACTTAGAACGTTATACGACGTTTTTTGTACTTCCCCACCGGCGCTTAATTTTCCTAGACACGATGCCGCTCATCATGTAAACGCCGCTGATGAGCGACGATTCGACCGCTGAAGCCAACAAAGCGCTGGTTCGCCGCGTGTTCGAAGAACCCTCTCTGCCAACATGACTGAGACAACCGTTCCGAAACAAATCCGCAATCGCATCATGCACCAATGGCGGGGCCGCAAAGAACTCGGACGCGCGGCGAAGTGCGATGCGATTGTGTTGTCACGCGCAAAAAGCGGGAGGACGTGGTTGCGCGCGATGATTTCGCGCATGTACCAACGGCATTACTCTCTCGATGAGACGCAGCTGCTCGAGTTCGACAACTTCCACAAGCAAAATCGTGACATTCCGCTCCTGTTGTTCACTCACGGTTACTACTTGCGCCAAGAAATAGAGTCTATGGGAAGCGCCGCACGTTGCGCGCGCAAGAAGTGCCTGTTTCTTGTTCGCAATCCTTGCGATGTTGCCGTCTCGGAATATTTCCAGTCAACCAAGCGAGCCAAACAGGTCAAGCTCGATCTGTACGGCATCGACAAAAACATGCCGGTGTTCGACTTCGTCATGAAGGGCCCATTGGGCATCCCGTCAACGATCGCCTACCTGAACTCCTGGAGCAAAAGCCTCGACAAGGTCGACCAAGTACTGCGCATCCGATACGAAGACCTTCGCGCCGAACCGTTCGAAGGGCTTTCGCAGGTGACCGAATTCCTCGGTGCGCCGTTCTCTACCGAAACAGTTCGTGAAGCCGTCGAGTTCACCGATTTCGAGAATCTGAAGAACCTCGAGAAGGAAGACTTCTTCAATAACTCTCGACTGCGCGCGCGTAACCCCGACGATCCCGACTCGTTCAAAGTCCGTCGAGGCAAGGTCGAAGGCTATCGTGACTACTTCAACGAAGAACAGATTCAACAGATGGAAGAGTTGGTCCGCACCCGCCTCACACCGATTTTCGGATACTACGCCGAGGCCGAGCCAGGGCATCGGCACCGATGAACCCTCGCCACGAGCGCCGCCGTCGATCCTGGCTAACATAACGCGCATGGTCGGATGCTTTTTGTACTTCTCCTCCGGCGCTTAAAATTCCTAGCCGTCAAAAAAGGTACAAACGTAATTTGGTGGCGAGTCATTTTAGGATTTCCCCCGTTAGGTTCTGACAAGCGTACGATTTGAACGTGCGACCCCCAGATTCGTATTCTGGTGCGAGCAACAACCAGCAGCAGCCAGCGCGGCTAGGAACTTCAAGCGCGAGGGTCGGTTGGGTTAGACCAGTAACGGTTGATCGGTGCCGCTCCCCCGGACGCGACCCCGGCATCACCGACATCCCGTGGCTGGCAAGCTTGGACGCCGAACCCGGGGGAGGAGAAAACGGGGACTTGGACACCTAACCGGGGGGGAGAAAACGAAGAAGGTACCTGTCCCCGCTGTTTTGTCTTTACGGACAGCATAAGCAGTGCGACGCTTGCCAAGCTTGCTTCACGATGGAGTTCACTGCGCCGCGCGGCGCTCTGTGCCGGCCTGTGGGCGCCCCGCTACCAGGGCATCGGCACCGATGAACCCTCGTGCAGAACGGATCGAGGGATTCTGGTTAAGATAACGCGCATGGTAGGACACTTTTTGTACTTTCCCACCGGCGCTGAAATTTCATAGACACGGAGAAGTTTCATCATGAGAAGACTCGTTCTGATGCCGGCATTGTGGGCCGCCCTGTCTGTTTCAGGTGCCGTACCTGCAGCCGCCCAGCCCATGTATGCCGCCACCACCGCTTCGGACCACGAGTTCACGGGCTCGGGAGCTAAATACTGGGGGGAGAGCGTGGCCGTCCACGACCTCGACGGCGATGGGGCCGACGAAATCATTGTCGGAGTTCCCGACCAGATATCGAACGAAACGAGCTACGTTTGCATCATCAAGGGGCCAGTCGCCGAGGACAATCTCACCGAAGCGATCGATGCGCTTTGCCAATCGGGGAACGTGGCGGCCAACGCCCTGCGGATCAATCCGCCGAGCCAAGACGTCTACGCATGCTCCGGCGGAGCGAACGAGGGGACGTCGTGCAGCGGCTCAGGCGACGACGCTCCCTGCTTCCCCGTCGGCTTCTGCCAGGAGAAATACCTCAATTGGAAGGCTGGTTTCTTCGGCTCTGGGGTGGCGGTGGGTGACGTCCTGTGCACGGGCAGTCTTGACCTCATTGTCGGCGATTCCGGCCACTCGCCGTACGACGGCGCGGGCGGGGCCGACTCACAAGCCGGTGCCGTTCTCGTCTTCGGTGGGCTGGGAAGTGTGATCAACTCCTTCTTCGGGAGCGAGATTGCCACCGACGAGTGGATCTTTCTTTGGGGACTTCGAGGAGAGCACGCCAACCACCGCCTCGGATATCCCGCCGTCGGTGACATCGACGACGACGGAGAGGACGACCTCATCTTGGGAGCGCGCGGCTTCGGCCCTAGCGAGCAAGGTCTCGCGTTCGTTCTCGGAAGCGCCGGCCCTTCGGTCTCGAATCTGTGTGGTGTTTCCGGGCTTCATAACAACGTGCTCACGGGCGACCTCTTCAAGGTCAACGACGGGGGCATCGGTAGCGCCTACGTCACGCATAGCTTCACGACACTCGAGCACCACCGTTTCGGTCAAGGCGTGCATGCCGACGACGTCAACAACGACGGCAAAGACGACCTCCTCATCGGTGCGCCCGGCCGGCCGGGCCAGGGCGACGGCAGTGCGGTATACATCGAGCACGGCCCGATCTCGCCGGGCGTCTACCAGTTCGCCTCGTTCTCGCCGGCCGACGTGTGCATCGGCTGCGGGTCCATCGACAACGACGCGTTCGGTTACGACTTGGGAACCCTCGACTGCGACGGCGACGGGTTCCCCGAGCTGTTCGTGGGAGCGCCTGGAGACGACACGGCCGGATTCACCGACAACGGCGGCGTGTACTCGTTCCGCGGCTCCACCTACGCGAGCGATCAATCGAAAAGCGCCACCACTCACTTCTACCGTGGCATGGACAGTGGGGACCGCTTCGGTCGCGGGATCGATACCGGCAACGTATTCACGGGCGATTCGTTAGATGAGCTGGTCGTGGGCTCGCCAAACCCTTCGGCGAGCAGCGGGAACGTCTACGTCATGAACGACTTCTGCAACTGTCCAGAGCCTTCGGAGAGCTACTGTCAGCAAGACGGCAACCCGTGCACGGTGGCGCGGTGCAATTCGGGCGGCGTGTGTGCGATGTTCGTCGAGAGTGTGGGCACCGTGTGCCGGCCTGAAGACGGGGACTGCGACGTGGAGGAGATCTGCGACGGTGTAACTACGATCTGTCCTGCCGATGACTTCTTAAGCGGCGGTACCGTGTGCCGGGAATCCGCCGGGACCTGTGACATCGTGGAGGCCTGCAGCGGAACGAGCGCCGCCTGTCCCACCGACGCCTTCGAGCCCGCAGCGACGGAGTGTCGCGTCTCGGCAGGCGTCTGTGATCCAGCCGAGAGCTGCACCGGTAGTGCGGCCGCCTGTCCCGCCGATGCGTTGGAGCCGCCGACGACCGAGTGCCATAGCTCCGCAGGGGCCTGCGATCCAGCGGAGAACTGCACCGGCAGCGCGGCCACCTGTCCCGCCGACGTGTTGGAGCCCGGGACGACAGAGTGCCGGCCCTCGACGGGACTTTGCGACCCGGCAGAAAACTGTACCGGTAGCTCGACGACGTGCCCTACCGATGCGCTGGAGCCTTCGACAACGGTGTGCCGCGCTTCTGTAGACGAATGCGACGAGGCAGAGAACTGTGATGGTGCCAACCCAATCTGCCCCGCGGACGCGTGGAAGCCGGCGTTGACCGAGTGCCGCGCCTCTCAAGGCGTTTGCGATCCAGCGGAGGTCTGCACCGGCACCCCAGCCCCCTGTCCCGCCGATGTTCTGGACCCGCCGTCCACGCTCTGTCGTGCGTCCACAGGCGAGTGCGACACGGCCGAGAACTGCACCGGCGCCAGCGTCGATTGCCCTGCGGACCAGTTCGCCGCCGAGAGCACGGCGTGCACCGACGATGGGCTCTACTGCACTGGAGTGGAGGAATGCGACGGCGACGGCGCCTGCGTCGGCGACGGTGACCCCTGCACTGGGCTGGGGGTTTGCATCGTCTGCGATGACGTCGACGACGCCTGCGTGGATACCGACGCCGATGTCGATAACATCTGCGCGCCCGTCGACAACTGCCCGGACGACTTCAACCCCGACCAGCTCGACTCCGACTGTGGAGATCCGGCCTTCTTTCTGTCCGGATGCTGTGACGGGAGCTGCAACGACGGAGACGTTCCAGCAGGAAAGATAGGTTGCTGCCCGAACCTCGGCCAAGGCGGAGACGTTTGTGACGCCTGTGCTGCGACGCGGCTTCATCAGAACTGCGATCTCGGGCTTTCCGGCGGCCAGAGCATCGGCCCGGCGGGAGGCTCGTTTACGGTTGGCGGCTGTCTCACGATCGACATCCCGGCCGGGGCTCTCGCCCAGGAGACGAGCATCTCGGTTTCCACGGGCGAGGACGATCCCGTGAACCCGGCCTCCGGTAAGCCCTTCATCCCGAATAAGCTCAAGCGCGGCACCAAGTCGGTGCACAAGACGATCTGGTTGCCCGACGAGCACGAGTTCGACCTTCCGGTCACGGTGACGTTTTGCTGGAACGACGCCGACAACGACGGCGGCATCGACCTCGGAGAGTGTGAAGATGCCGGAGCATGCGTGGAAGCGCCCGGCACGACCTGCGACCAAGACGCCGACTGCACCTGCGGAAGCTGCTCCCACCACAAGGCGACCCCGGTCAACGAGGACAACCTTTTCCTCGTGCGCGACGGCTCGAAGTTTGATTTCGGAGGCTTCGGCGGCGGCGCGAAGAAGAAATGCGGAGATGCCGAGCAGCAGGCGGGTGATCCGGGCGAGATGTGCACCGCCGCCGCCGCCGACTGCGCCGACGCCCCGGGCGAGGATCAAGCCTCGGTGGCGCTTTGTTGCGACGAGGACGCGAACCTGTGGCCGTTCTCTACTTGCAACTTCAGCGAGATGTACGTGGGCGAGTTCCTCGGCAAGCTCATCCCCGGCAAAGGCAGCTTGAAAACGGACTGTGTGAACGAGTTCGTCGTCGTGAATCCCTTCAACCGGCCCCCGCTCGACAACAAGGGTCTCGTAAACTTCAAGCAGACATGTACCGACGGCGATGTGGCCTGCGATGCCGACGGAGCGGCGGACGGCAAGTGCACGTTCCGAATCGGCATGTGCTTCAACATTACCGACGACCGGCTAGTGAAGAAGAGCTCAGAGGATCTTCTGTGCATACCGAGCGACGTCGAGGTCGTGCGGATCAAGAAGCCCAGCCCGGGAAGCAACCGGCCCGCGGAGGTCGCCAACGGCGCCGTGCTGCGAGACGCCGTCGTCGCTCTGGATCCCGGCAACGCCACCGTGAGCGGCTCCAGACAAGATACGGTCACCTTCGCACCGCCTATCGGTGCGGCGGAGGCATGCACGGAGATGGGTCTCATCGAGGTGGCGCTCAGAGGCGCCGACCTCGACCGCAACGGCAAGCTCAACTTGGGCATTCGCGCGACCACGTCACCCCCGGTCGGCCTTCCCAAGGGCAGCCGCGACTCCGACAAGCTGAAGCTCAGGTGCCTGCCGCCGGGGTCTTAGCGCAGCGTTATCAGGCTGCGGCCCAGCCGCCCAGCCTCACTCCAACCGCCGCGAAATCGTCGCGCCCAATCGCATCGCCGGTTTCTCGATCAGCGTGTAAGTCAGCCAGGCCAGCGCAACAATCGCCGCCAAGGTAGCGGGGATCGTCAGCAATGGACCGTTGTCCGCCAGCGCGCGCCGCATGTATTCGATAACAGGTAGGTGCCCCAGATAGATGCTGAAACTTACTACGCCCACAAAACGCAACGGTCTCCATTCGAAGACACGGCGGACGATGCCGTCGCCGTTGGTTGCCGCGAGCAATACTATCGACCAGGCGATGCCGTACTCCGCAACTGCGTTGTGAAAACGTACCAACACGGTGTCGGTGCCGGTAAGTGCCGCGTACCAGGTTGGAATCGTCGCCAATACAGCCACGAAGGCAGCGATGCCGGCAACGTCGAGTATTCGGCGCGACGCATCACTCAAAGGATGCAGTGCGATCGCTGCATGCAACACCGCGGCGCCGTGCCCGAGCAAGAACGCCGGAAGGTAGACTCCCAGTGCCAGCGGATCGCCGTGATAGAACTGCACCGGTAGCCAGTACTCTTTGGCCATCGTCGCAACGGCAACGATGGCCAGCGCTGGGCCGGCGCGTCGCTTGAGCACCGCGTCGTAGAGAACGAGCAAGAACGGAAGCAATAAATAAAACTTCACTTCGACCGGAATAGCCCAGAAAATCTTGTGGCCATCCAACAACAAGAGGTGGCGTAGTACGGTTGCGTCGTGTGGTCCGTATAGCGCCATTCCAAGAAACGGCACAGCCCAACCCGCGAGCAGGACGATCGTGTAGAGCGGATAGATACGAAATATTCGCCGAACTGTATAAGCCGCCCAGTAGCCCGGCTTGTTAGGCGGCCGCGCGGGCGTGCGGAAGTAGTGGAGGCTCAACAGGAAGCTGCTCAGCACGAAGAAAAGATAGACGCCGTATTTACCGCTGCCACCGAAGTGCAAAATCGGGTGGGGACGCAAGCCCGAGAGGCTCATGTGGCTCAAGACGACGAATAGAACTGCAATACCGCGCAGGCCGTCGAGAGCCGGGATGCGCGCGGCCACAGAACTCGTGTCGTCAGGTGCAGGGGCGGGCCCGTCAGACGGCGCAGAATCGTCAGACCGAACCATACAGCATAATCAGTGTCCTCGAGCCGAGTTGCAACCACACCGAAGCGGAGACAGCAGGCCCGGCCCGCCCGGGGAGCGGCCCTGCACGGCGACGCTCACAAAGCGGTCAACCGCCGGTCAAGCATCCCCAGGCGAGGGCGCACCGTAGCCCCAAAACGCCTGTTTTCCAGCACTTCCGGCACTGGGAGCCTGCTTCGGATCCTTTACTCGGCCGGGCGCTTTGATATTAGAACACGTTACAATTTGCCCGATCGGCGGCCCTTGCGCGGCTGGTCACACTACGAGCGTTGGGGGTCGTATGGATCACTCGGCACGGTTTTCGGTCGGAACTATTAATGAAGAGTAAACGCATGACACCCGGCGAGGTGATCGCCGAACTTCGCAGCGGCATGACGATCGGCATCGGTGGCTGGGGTGCACGCCGCAAGCCGATGGCGCTGGTCCGTGAGCTGGTCCGTTCCGATCTCAAAGACCTGACTCTGGTCAGCTACGGCGGCCCCGAGGTCGGGCTGCTGGCGGCCACCGGCAAGATCAAGAAGCTCATCTTCGGCTTCGTCACGCTCGACGTCATTCCCCTGGACGCCCACTTCCGCGCCGCCCGCCAGGCCGGGCGCCTAACCGACGTCATGGAAGTCGATGAGGGTATGTTCCAGTGGGGGCTTCGGGCCGCGGCCTTGCGGCTGCCCTTCCTGCCAACCCGCGCCGGTCTCGGTACCGATGTCGACAGGCTCAACCCCGACATCTTGCCGATTGCCTCGCCCTACGAAGACGGCGAGACGCTGCTCGCCATGCCGGCGCTCAATCTCGATGCCGCGCTTTGCCACGTCGACCATTGCGATGAGTACGGCAATGGCCAGATCTTGGGCGACGATCCCTACTTCGACGACCTCTACTGCGCAGCCGCCGAAAAGAGCTATGTCAGCTGCGAGAAGATCATCCCTACGGAGGATTTCCTCGAACACGGATGCATTCATTCACTCGCGCTCAACCGCACACTGGTCAGCGGTGTGATCGAGACGCCACTCGGTGCGCACCCGACTGCCTGCGTACCGAAGTACGGCATCGACACCGAACACCTAAAAGAATACTCGGCGGCCGCCAAAGACAGCGATGCGTGGACGCTCTATCGCGCCCGATTCGTAGACGTCGATGATGCGACGTACGTCGAGAATGCAGGCGGCAGTGACAACATCACCAAAATCCCGGCACCGGTCTTCTAAGATGAGCGAAGAAACGAAAGACTATACGCTCGGCGAACTTTGCATAACGGCTTGTGCCGAAGCATGGCGCGGCGACAATGAAATGCTCGCGTCGGGTATGGGACTGATCCCCCGCCTGGGTGCAGGGCTCGCCAAGCTCACGTTCTCGCCCGGCCTACTGCTCAACGATGCAGAGTGTCGTTTGGTCTCCGAGCCCATCCCTGTTGGACCGCGCGGCGACTATAAGCTGAAGATCGAAGGCTGGCTGCCCTTCGCGCGCGTCTTCGACTTTCTCTGGCGCGGCACGCGGCACGCGATGACCATGCCCACTCAGATCGACCGCTACGGCTGCAGCAACATCAGCGTGATCGGTGATCATTCCCAACCGAAGGTGCAGTTGCTTGGCGTGCGCGGCATTCCGGGCAACACGATCAACCATCCGTGCAGTTATTTCATTCCGGCGCACGGTCCGCGCATCTTCGTCGACCAAGTCGATATGGCCTCCGGCGTCGGTTACGACTCGGCCCGTTGGCGTGACGGCGCACGGCGCGACCTGATGGAGCTGCGCCGGGTGATCTCGAACCTGGCCGTCATGGATTTCGGCGGTCCCGGCAACACGATGCGCATCATCTCGACGCACCCCGGAGTCACTGTCGAGCAGGTTCAGGAGCAAACCGGCTTCGAGTTGGCGGTTGCCGACAAGGTCAAAGAGACCGCAATTCCGACCTCCGAGCAGCTCGCAATGATCAGTGACGTGCTCGACCCGCACAACCTGCGAGCGTCCGCGGTGAAGGAAAGCTAACCGTGCACGCATCGCTCAACACACGGCTCTGCTCAATGTTCGGTGTCAGGTACCCGATCATCCAGACCGCCATGGGTTGGGTGGCAAGCCCAGAGCTGGTAGCGGGCACGGCCAATGCCGGCGGCATGGGTTTTCTCGCCGTTGCCACGCTGCGAGCCGACGAGGCCGAACGCGCAATCGCACGAACCAAAGAGCTGACCGACAAGCCGTTCGGCGTCAACTTTCTGATGGAACAGCCGGGCGCCGCCCAGATCGTCGACTCGATCGTGCGCCACAACGTCAAAGCTGCTTCCTACAGCCGTTCTCCGAACGGTGCGTTCATCGAGAAATTCAAGAACGCCGGCATCCTGTGCGTACCCACTGTCGGCGCACCCAAACACGCGGCAAAAGCCGTCTCGCTCGGCGCCGACATGATCGTTTGTCAGGGCGGCGAAGGCGGCGGGCACACAGGTACGGTTCCGACATCGCTGCTTCTTCCGCAAGTCATTGACTCGGTCGACGTGCCGGTTGCAGCAGCCGGTGGCTTTCACGACGGCCGCGGCTTGGTCGCAGCGCTCTCGTTCGGCGCAGACGGCATCGCGATGGGAACTCGGTTCCTGCTAACGGAAGAATCCCCCGTCCCGCGCGCGACGCTCGACCGCTACCACAAGGCCGGCATCACCGACGTCCAGATCACCCTGGAAGTAGACGGCCTTCCGCAACGCTGCATCCGCAACGAGTTCCTCGACAAACTCGAAGCAGGCAACACGGTGTCGCGCCTAGTACGGGCGCTTCGAAGCGGGCTCGAGTACCGCAAGCTCTCCGGCGCAAGCATTCCCGAGTTGCTACGTTCGGCCTTCACGATGCAGCGAAACGAAAAACTCACACGCACGCAGATGCTGATGGCGGCGAATGCACCTATCTTCATCAAGCGCGCCATGGTCGACGGCCACCCCGCCGATGGCGTGCTGCCGAGCGGTCAGGTGGCCGGCGTCATCGAAGACCTGCCTACCTGCACGCAACTGATCGAACGGATCATCGCCGAAGCCGAGCACAGCCTCGATGCGCTCGCCACCGGAAAGAGCGCGCGGCGGGCGAAGGAAGCAAAGGAAGGAGCTGCAATTGCCACTTGATACAAAGTTAGAGAATCGAATCGCGCATGTGACGCTCAATCATCCGCCGGTAAACGCTTTCGACAGCGACGGTTGGTTCGCAATCGCCGATCTGTTCCGCGAACTCGGCCGCAACCAAGACCTCAACGTCGTGCTGCTCTCGGCCGCCGGTCGGGGATTCTGCGCCGGTGTCGACATCAAAGAACTTCAAGCCGATGCCGGCGCGATTACCAAGGTAAACAAAGGCTGCTACGAGGCATTCGCTGCGATTCACGACTGCGAGATCCCCGTCGTCACCGCGGTACACGGATTCAACCTGGGAGGCGGCATCGGTCTGGCCGGTGCGTCCGACATCATATTCGCGAGCGACGACGCGACATTCGGGCTCCCCGAAATAGACCGCGGCGCGCTCGGTGCGGCGACTCATTTGCTGCGCATGTTCCCCATCCAAAAAGTCCGCAAGATGCTGCTCACCGGCGAACCGATCTCGGCCCAGGAAGCCTATCGACTTGGCGCACTCGAAGCCGTCACCACCCGCGACGAGCTCATGCCCGCCGCGACGGCGGTTGCCGAATCGATCGCCGGCAAGAGCGGCAAGGCGGTTCGGCTCGCGAAGGAATCACTCAACGGCATCGAGCTGCTCGATATCAAAAAGAGCTATCGCTACGAACAGGGCTTCACGCTCGAACTCTATACATCGCCCGACAGCCAAGAGGCACGCGACGCGTTCGTAGAGAAACGCGACGCCGACTTCAAAAAATAGCGCATGGCGATCGATCTATACTACACCGACGCCGAACAGGCGTTCCGCGCCGAAGCCCGTGAATGGCTCGCGGCGAACGTACCGCAAGACGCGTTACCCTCGATGGACGGAGCAGAGGGCTTCGAGCTGCACCGCGATTGGGAACGCAAACTCAGCGAAGGCCGCTGGGGCATGGTCACGTGGCCCGAACAATACGGCGGACGCGGGCTGAACCTCATCCAATGGCTTATCTTCGAAGAAGAGTATTGGCGTGCCGGCTCGCCGGGACGCGTAAACCAAAACGGCATCTTCTTACTCGGCCCGACGCTGATGGAGTACGGCACCGACGAACAGAAGGCGCGCTTCCTGCCGCGCATGGCCGCCGGAGAGGACGTTTGGGCGCAGGGTTGGTCCGAGCCAAACGCCGGCAGCGACATGGCTGCGATTCGATCGACCGCGATCATCGAAGGTGACGAATTCGTCATCAACGGGCAAAAGACGTGGGCCTCGCGTGCGGCGTTCGCCGATTGGCTCTTCTGCATCTTCCGAACCGACCTCGATTCCGAGCGCCACAAGGGCTTGACCTTCGTGCTGGTGCCGCTCGATGCGGACGGTGTCACTGTGCGCCCGATCCAACAGCTCGACGGGGAAACCGGTTTCGCCGAGGTATTCTTCGACGACGTGCGGGTGCCGCGCGCAAACCAGCTCGGCGGTCTGGGTGAAGGCTGGAAGGTGGCGATGGCCACGGCGGGCTTCGAGCGCGGCCTGATGCTGCGCAGCCCCGCCCGCTTTCAAGCAACGGCGCACCGCCTGGTCGAATTGTACAAGGCCAACGCGGACCGATGCGACGCATCGATACGCGATGCGGTCACGCGAGCATGGATCAATGCCGAAGCGTACAGCCTCAACACGTACAGAACGGCGTCGCGCCTGATGGAAGGCGGTTCGATCGGTTCGGAAGCAAGCCTCAACAAAATTTTCTGGTCCGAGATGGATCTCCAGATGCACGAGACGGCGTTGTCGATTCTAGAAGCACGCGGCGAACTACTACCGCATGCACCGGCCGCGGGAGAGGTCGGCGGCTGGCTCGACGGTTTCCTGTTCTCGCTGGCCGGCCCAATCTACGCCGGCACCAACGAAATCCAACGCAACGTAATCGCTGAGCGCCTGCTCGGCATGCCCAGAGCTTAGCAATGCGATTTACCTTCGAAGAAGATCAACTGATGTTCCAAACGAGCGTGCGCGATTTCCTCGCCAACGAGTGCACGCCCGAACACATCCGTGCACTGTGGGACAGCGAAACTGGGCGCTCGACTGAGCGCTGGCAGAAGCTGGCTGACATGGGACTTCTCGGCGTCATGGTGCCCGAAGCCCACGGCGGCTTGGGGATGAACGAGATCGATTTAGTCCTGCCGCTGGAAGAAACCGGCGTTGCCGCGCTGCCCGAACCGATCATCGAGAGCGCAGCCGTTGCCACGCCGCTGGTCGCCGACATCGGTGGTGCCCTCGCCGACCAATGGCTCCCAAAACTCGCGACGGGTGACGCGATCGCTACGGTTGGCCATTCCATCAATCCAACGATCGCTGACGCACACATCGCCGATCTCTTGTTGCTCGAGCGCAACGGAGAACTGCACGCGGTCGAGCGCGCTAGTGCAGCGCTCACCGAACAGCCGGCGAGCGATTTCTCTCGCAAACTGTTCACCGTCGACTTCACCCCATCGGATGCAACGCGTGTTGCGACCGGCGACGAATCCACCGCCCTACTCGATCGTACGCTCGATCGCGGCGCTCTGGCGACGTCGGCCCAGCTGGTCGGGATCGGCCAAAAGCTCGTCGACCTCGCGGTCGAGTACTCGAAAGAGCGTCAACAGTTCGGCAAGGCCATCGGCACGTTCCAGGCGCTCAAGCACCATCTCGCAAGCGTACAGGTAAAGATCGAGTTCGCGCGCCCGAGCGTATATAGAGCGGCGCATTCGCTCGCATGCGACGGTCCGACCCGCGCCGTCGATGTGTCGCAGGCCAAAACCATGGCTGCCGACGCTGCGGTGCTGGCCGCCAAGACAGCGCTGCAAATTCACGGCGCCATCGGCTACACCTGGGAAGTAGATCTACACATGTGGATGAAGCGCGCGTGGGCGCTCGATGCGGCCTGGGGCACGCGCCTGTGGCACCGCGCCCGCATCGCCGAACGCGTTCTCGCGGACGCGCCGGCCCCGAGCTTCGGTTTCGAAGGCCGCAGTTAGCACAAGGACAACGAAGTTGAGTAACGGCAAACCCAAAATTCCCGCAGTCGACGGTTGGTTCGTATCCGACGCTGCGGTCGCCCACCTCGTCGGAAGCAAGTGTAAGGAGTGCGGAAGCTACTTCTTCCCTAAAGAAACGTTTTACTGCCGCAACCCCAATTGCCGAAGCCAAGAGTTCGATGAAGTACCGCTGAGCCGCACCGGCAAGCTCTGGTCGTTCACGAACAACTGCTACCCGCCGCCCAAACCGTACGAAGCCCCCGACCCGTTCGTTCCCTACATTGTCGCCGCCATCGAACTCGACGAAGAGAAGATGGTCGTGCTCGGCCAGGTCACTGCGGACGTAAAAATAGAGGACCTCAAGGCCGGTATGGAAATGGAATTAGTGATCGACACGCTCTACGAAGACGACGAAAACGAATACGTCATGTGGAAGTGGAAACCGGCCGCGTAAGAGAACATCAGCATGAGTAAAGACGTAGCAATTCTCGGCGCCGGTATGCACCCTTGGGGTAAGTGGGGGCGCAACTTCGTAGAGTACGGAGTCGAAGCCGCCAACATCGCTCTCGACGATGCCGGTCTCGAATGGAAAGACATCCAACTCGTCGTCGCCGGCGACACGATTCGCAACGGTTATCCCGGCTATGTCGCGGCGGCGAGTTTCTCGCAGGCGCTCGGCTGGACCGGTGCACCCGTCATCAGTTCGTACGGCGCGTGTGCAAGCGGCACGCAAGCCATCGCCACCGCGCGTGCGCAGATTCTAGCGGGCATCTGTGATGTCGCCCTCGTGCTCGGCGCAGACACGACGCCCAAGGGTTTCTTCGCACCCACCGGTGGTGGCAAGCGCGATCAAGACCCCGACTGGCTGCGCTTTCACCTAATCGGTGCGACCAACCCGATATACTTCGGACTTTGGGCTCGCCGCCGCATGGAAATGTATGGCGCGACCTCTCGCGACTTCGCCAAGGTGAAAGCGAAGAACTCACGCCACGGGCTCGGTAACCCGCGGGCGCGCTACAAGAAAGAAGTCACCGAAGAAGATGTGCTCAAGTCGCCGATGGTCTCCGATCCGCTGCACCTGCTCGAGATCTGCGCGACCAGCGACGGCGGTGCCGCGCTCGTACTGTGCAGCGAAGAATACGCGCGCAAACACACTACCGACCCGATCCGTATTCGCGGCGTATCTACCGTCACACCGCAGTACCCGAACAACGTCATCGAGATGCCGAACTTCGCTACCGACTCGGCGGCGGCCGTGGCTATTCCGGACACGCTGTTCAAAGATTCAATCGCAAGCGCCGCCTACGAGCAGTCGGGACTCGGCCCCGAAGACATGAGCATGGCCGAGGTCTACGACCTCTCGACCGCGCTCGAACTCGACTGGTACGAGAACATCGGACTGTGCAAGGCCGGTGAGGCCGAACAACTGATCAACGACGGCGATACCGAGATCGGCGGACGCATTCCGGTCAACCCGAGCGGCGGACTGTCGTGTTTCGGCGAAGCCATCCCGGCGCAGGCCATCGCACAAGTGTGCGAGCTTACCTGGCAGCTACGCGGCCAAGCCGACGGCCGCCAGGTCGAAGGCGCCCGAGCCGGCGTCACCGCCAACCAAGGATTGTTCGGTCACGGCAGCTCCGTGGTCGTGAGCAAATAGGTCGTAAGCAGGCAACAGGAGAGAATCATGGCAGAGGCATATCTCATCGATGCAGTACGAACCCCGGTTGGCCGTCGCGGCGGCGGTCTGGCCCACGTTCACCCCGCCGACTTGGGCGCACACGCCATCAAGGGCTTGGTCGATCGTACCGGCGTCGATCCCGGCGCAGTAGAAGACGTGATCTTCGGCTGCTGCGACACCATCGGCCCGCAGGCCGGTGACATCGCACGCACGTGTTGGCTCGCCGCCGGCCTGCCGCAGCACGTCCCCGGTGTGACCATCGATCGCCAATGCGGATCGTCACAGCAGGGCATCCACTTCGCCGCGCAAGGCGTACTCAGCGGAACCCAAGACGTTGTCGTCGCGGGTGGCGTGCAGAACATGAGCAGCATCCCGATCTCCTCGGCGATGACCTGCGCGGAACCGCTCGGATTTACCGATCCGTTCTCGGGATCGAAAGGCTGGCAAGCGCGTTTCGGCGATCAAGAAGTGTCGCAGTTTCGCGGCGCCGAGATGATCGCTGAAAAGTGGGAGATCTCGCGCGAAGACATGGAGCGCTTCGCGTATGAGAGCCACCAGCGGGCCATCCGTGCCATCGAAGAAGGTCGCTTCAAAAACGAAATCCTTCCTCTCGAAGGCGTCGAGAACGACGAAGGCCCGCGCCCGGACACTTCGTTGGAGAAAATGGCCAATCTGAAGCCGCTATTAGAAGGAGGCCGGCTAACGGCTGCGGTATCGAGCCAGATCTCTGACGGCGCGACGGCAGCGTTGATCGCTTCCGAGAAGGCGGTCAAAGAGTACAACCTCACACCGCGCGCCCGCATCCATCACATCAGCGTGCGCGCCGACGACCCGATCTACATGCTCACGGCGCCTATTCCGGCCACGCGATACGCGCTGGAGAAGGCCGGTATGACGCTCGACCAAATCGACCTGATCGAGATCAATGAAGCCTTCGCCTCCGTCGTATTGGCTTGGCGCAAGGAACTCGACGTCGACCTGGCCAAGGTAAACGTCAACGGCGGCGCCATCGCTCTCGGTCATCCTATCGGCGCGACCGGCACACGCCTGATGGCGACGTTGCTCAACGAACTCGAGCGCACCGGCGGCCGCTACGGCCTGCAGACCATGTGCGAAGGCGGCGGCCAGGCCAACGTAACGATCATCGAACGGCTGTAACAGCACCGGCCCCTTACACGGACGGACGAGGCGAATCAGGAAGGAATATGTCAGGGATCTGCGAAGGAAGAGTGGTTATCATTACCGGCGCCGGGCGCGGCATCGGTCGCGCGCACGCGCTGGAGTTCGCCCGCCAGGGCGCCAAGGTCGTCGTTAACGATCTGGGCGTTTCGCTCGGTGGTGAAGGCGGCGGCAAAGGCGACGAAAAATCCCCGGCCGACGAGGTCGTCGATGAAATCAAAGCCGGCGGCGGAGAAGCGATCGCCAACGGCGCCGATATCTCGAACTTCACCCAAGCCGGCGAGCTGGTAAAGCAAGCGATCGACACATTCGGTGACCTGCACATCGTCGTCAACAACGCCGGCATCGTTCGCGACCGCATGTTCGTGAGCTGCACCGAAGAGGAATGGGACCTCACCATGAAGGTCCATCTGAAAGGCCACTTCGCGGTCTCGAACAACGCTTGCGCGTACTGGCGCAACAAGTCGAAAGGCGGCGACGACCCAGACGCCCGTATCATCAACACGAGTTCCGGCGCCGGTCTACAAGGCAGTGTCGGCCAGAGTGCATACTCTACCGCCAAGGGCGGCATCGCGACCCTCACGCTCGTGCAGGCCACCGAACTCGCGCGCTACGGCGTAACCGCGAATGCTATTGCCCCGTCGGCGCGCACACGCATGACCGAAGAAGTGTTTTCAGAAATGATGGCGGCACCGGAAGACGGTTTTGATGCCATGGCGCCCGAGAACATCTCTCCTTTGATCGTATGGCTCGGCAGCACGGAATCGCGCGATGTCACCGGCCGCATCTTCGAGGTCGCCGGCGGCAAGATCAGCGTGGCCGATGGCTGGCGCCAAGGGCCCGAGATCGACAAGGGCGCGCGTTGGGACCCCGCCGAAGTCGGTAGCGCCGTGCGCGAGGTCATCGCCAAGTCGGTCGAGCCGCAAAAGGTGTACGGAAGTTAGGCGAGGCGCCCTTCTACGATGAATTTCTCTTTCACCGAAGAACAAGAAGCGCTACGCGAATCGGCGCGCGCCTTTCTAAAAGACAACTCGTCGCCCGAACAGGTGCGCGAGATCATGCAGACCGAACTCGGATACGACACGGCTACCTGGCAGCGCATCGCCGCTGAGCTGGGCTGGGCGGCCGTGACCATTCCTGAAGAGTACGGCGGACTCGGCCTCTCGCAGATCGAATTGGTCGCCCTCATGGAAGAGATGGGCGGCGCACTGCTCTGCTCGCCCTTCTTCGCGACCGTGTGCCAAGCCGCGAACGCGCTCATCCTCGGTGCAACGCAAGAGCAAAAACAAGAATGGCTACCGCTGATAGCCGCTGGTGAAAAGACCGCGACGCTGGCCTACAGCGAGGCCAACTTGCACTGCGGTGCCGAAACCATTGAAGCAGTCGCAACGAAGACCGCTGACGGTTTCACGATCAACGGCACCAAGACCTACGTCATCGACGGACATACGGCCGACCTCTTGATCGTCGCCGCGCGCGGCCACGGCAGTAGCGGCAACGATGGGATCAACCTCTTCGCGTTGCCCGCCGATACGGCAGGTATCGCGCGCACCTATTTGGCGACCATGGATCAGACGCGAAAACAGGCACAGATCGTCCTCGATAATGTCGCCGTACCCGCTTCGGCCTTGATGGGCGACGAAAGCCAAGGCTGGGCGACACTCAAGAAGACCCTGGATCTCTCCGCCATCGCGCTCGCGGCTGAACAGGTAGGCGGTGCACAGCGCTGCCTCGATATGACCGTCGAATATGCAAAAGAACGTATTCAGTTCGGCCGTGTGATCGGCTCGTTCCAGGCCATAAAGCACAAATGCGCCGACATGCTCCTAAAGGTCGAGTCGGCACGCTCGGCGGCGTACTATGCAGGCTGGGCCGCCGCTACCGGCGACTCGGAACTACCCGTGTTGGCATCACTCGCAAAAGCCTATTGCTCGGAAGCGTACTTCCACTCGGCCGCCGACAGTCTTCAGATTCACGGCGGTGTCGGCTTCACTTGGGAATACGACGTCCACCTTCACTTCAAACGCGCCAAAGCCGGCGAGCAATTGCTCGGCACACCGAGCTACCACCGCGAGTTGGTCGCGCAGCACATCGGACTGTAGATGGCAGCAGATCTCGACAAGGCTCTGGACTTCAGCGGCAAGGTGGCCATCGTCACCGGTGGCGGCAAGGGCGTCGGTCGCGGCATTACGCAACGCTTTCTCGATGCCGGTGCCGAGGTCGTAATCTGCGGCCGCACCGAGCCCGACAAACTCCCGGCCGTTGGCAAGCGTAAAGCCGTATTCGTCGCCGCAGACGTGCGCGACGTCGAACAGGTCGACGCAGTCGTTAAGGAAGCAGAGAAGCTGTTCGGGCGCGTTGACGTACTCGTCAACAACGCCGGTGGCGCACCGGAAGCAGACGCCGCCACCGTCTCGCCGAAATTCAGCGAATCAATCATCCGGTTGAATCTGATCGCACCATTGAACTTCGCACAACGCGCGAACGCCGTCATGCAGAAACAAGCCGACGGCGGCGTCATCATCAACATCGCCAGCGTGAGCGCGCTACGTCCCTCCCCCGGTACCGCAGCCTACGGAGCGGCAAAAGCTGGGCTACTGAGCCTGACACAAACGCTGGCCGTCGAGTGGGCACCGAAGGTGCGTGTCGTGGCGATCACCGCCGGCATGATTCGCACCGAACAATCGCACCTGCACTACGGCGACGAAGAAGGCATCGCAAGCGTTGGCGCAACCGTACCGCTCGGTCGACTGGCCGAACCCGAAGATATCGGCGAGGCATGTCTGTATTTAGCGTCGCCGCTCGCGAGTTACGTCAGCGGCGCTAGCCTGCTCGTGCATGGGGGCGGCGAAAAGCCTGCTTTCCTCGGTGCAGCCAAAAATACTTCCGACGACTAATTTTTGTGTCCTAGCGAGTTATCCAATGGTACATGGGTTCAATTGCGCGCGAACAAATCCTGCTGATCGACGAACGTACGGAGCTTGAACTGGTCGGTGCCGTGGTGACCGAAGATCTGATGTGGCATACCGACCCCGAGGCCGGGGAATGGCAGGTGACGATCGAGAGCCGTCCCGGCGCGAAGATCGGCGCGGCACTCTTGGACAGTTCCGGCGCCTCCAATGCCGGCAGGCGGGCGGATCTAGTGCCTAGTCGCTGCGATACTCGGTATCGAACGGAATATTGGTGCCCCGAAGAACACCTTGAGCCAGTATGCTTGCTCCCAGCTGCCCCAGCGGCCTAAGCTCACGGACGCCCCGCGCCGAATTCCCAGGAGAGACCGTCCGAATGAACACGCGACTGCTCCAACTCGTACGTACAAGCGCTTGCGTCAGCCTGGCAGCAGTTATCACGCTCGGCACTCCTCAGTTTTCATGGACAGCGCAGGGCGACTGCGGGCAGCCGCAGTCTATCGGTACGGGTCCGACGGCTACCGACGCATTGGTCGTACTGCAGGCCGCCGTTGGTCTCATCCCGTGCCCGCTCGATATCTGCGATGTCGATGGAAACTGCGCGACCACCGCAGTTGATGCGCTGCATGTGCTCAAGAAGGCAGTCGGAGAAGATGTCGAGTTGCTGTGCAATTGCCCAGAGATCACGACAACAACGACAACTTTACCAAACATCGCGGAGTGCAGCTCAGCCGAACTGTTCGCTCTAGCCGGCTCGGATCTCGATCTGGGTTGGAAGGGCTCGGGACACAATGCGGAGATCATTGAAGGTGCATCGATCACATTCGGAATTCTGCGACGCTGCTCCAGCAACCAAAGCGAATGCATCATAGACAGCGACTGCCCGAGCGGCACTTGTGATCTCACATGCAGCTGCGATCCAACCTCGAACGACACCGACTGTGAGATCACCGGCCCGACCAGCCCATCGGCCTGCGTAAGCGACAGCTCGATCCTCTGCACTACGAACGAGGACTGTATCGGCAATGGAGACCGATGCGTCAAGTTCTTCGGCCCCCCGCTCCCCCTCGTGGCTTCGGGTGTCCCAACTTGCATATCAACTTGGTTCCAAGAGCCGATCTCAGGAACCGCCGACTGGACATTGGGTCAGGCGGCCGCCTCCGCATCGTTGCGGGCGCGCGTTTTCCTCGGAATCGATATCGAAACGCCATGCCCACGCTGCGGAACTTTCGATGAAGGCGGAGGCGGTTTGGCCGTTGGCGACCTGGCCCTGTGCGAAGGCGGCATCAACGACGGCCTTACTTGCACCGTCAACGCGGTCAGCCCCGACTTCGCCGGCATATCGGCCGACTGCCCACCTGATGTCTCCACAAATATTGCCGGCCAGGGCTTGAATGTCGGATGGCGAGAGCTCACGGTAGGCACGACCTCGACTACAGCGACGCTCGTGTGCGGAGCACCGTTCGACAACCTCCACCCCTCCTCCGGGGCAGCAGTCTGTCTCAATGACTTCAGTCCGTGCTCATCGAATGCCGACTGCCCCAGCGCGCCCTGCGGCGTTTACTGCCACTGCGGATTCTGTGATGACGGTGGAGGCCCCGATCCCGACAGATCCTGCTTCGACGACACCGATTGCAACGGCGGAACCTGTACTAGCGATCCGAGCGACACACATCTATCCCAGGGCAACTCGAATCCGTGTGAGAGTCTTGTCTGTGGCGAGGTCAGCCCCGAGGAATGCTGTGTAGCCGGCGAGCCGGGCTGCGCGTCTCCGACTCAACTAACGGGCGAATGCAATAGCATTCCTGCGGCCTGCTTGACCGACCAAGAGTGCGCTAGCGGCGGCAACGGAGACACTTGCGTACTTGGCCCCACCCCTTGCTTCGACAATACGATCACTCGATCAGGAGCGGCATCACCGCTGGGTGACTATTGCCTCGACGACCCGAACGTCGGTGCCTGCACCTCGAACGCCGACTGCGCCGTCGGTGCGTGCGTACCCGATTCGGCAGAGCCCATCTTCGTCTCCCTGTTCTGCTTGCCTGCATCAGCCAACGCGGGAGTAAACGCGTCTGCCGGCACGCCCGGCCCAAGTGCCATCGTGCTAAACGCAGCCGCAATCGCTTGTCGTTGCGGCGACGGGATCGTCGGATGCGAAGAACAATGCGACGACGGCAACAACACAAGCAGCGACGGATGCGATCAGGCTTGTCGCGCTGAATAGCCGCTAGCCCTACCGCTAGCGCGGTTGCCGACCCGGCTTTTCATGTTCCTCTGAACGCATCATCGCCCTCTCCTACCCCAAGGACAAGCGCGCGGCGCTGGAGACTAACTTGTACTATTAGCGAGTTTCGTTCCGGTTTCCGCTCAGGATTCCGGCGTGTACTTCACGTGCATGTGCTTGCAGCTGCGCACCAACGCAGACGGTGCCATTTCGATTCCCTTGTCGGAAACCGCCATGTCGGGCATGCGCCGTAGCACCTCACGGTAGGCAACCCGCAGCTCCATACGCGCTAGATTCGCGCCCAGACAGAAATGGTTGCCAATGCCGAAGGCGACATGGTGCGGATCACGGTCGATATCGAACTCGTCGGGGTTCTCGAATTCGTCCACGTCTCGGTTGGCCGAGGGATAGACGAGCAGGACTTGCTCGCCCTTCTTGATGAGCGTGCCGTTAACTTCGTGGTCTTCGGTCGCGGTGCGAATGAACGAAAGGATCGGCGACGTCAGCCGCAGCATTTCTTCGGCAGCTTGCGGAATCAGCTGAGGATCGTCGATCAGCCGTTGCCGGGCCTCCGGGTAGTCCATGAGCAGCTTCATTCCGCCCGACAGCGCGTTGCGCGTGGTCTCGTTGCCGGCGACTAGGAGCAACACGCAAAACATGGTCAGCTCATCGTTGTTCAGTGCCTGCAGTTCATCGCCATCCATGTACTTCAAAGCGGTCGAATTGCTGTTGTCGTGCTCGCCCAGAACACCCTCGTCTTTGGCGCCAACCAGGATCGAAATTAGGTCTTCTTTTGGATTCTTGCGACGATCGTCGATGATCTCGTTCACGTAGACAGCATACTCGGCGAATGACTGACCCGCGCGTTCGACGTACTCGGGATTGTCCATATTGCCCTGCGCACCGATCATCGTGTCGGACCAGTGGTGAAAGCGCTTTCGGTCTTCGCGGCGGATCCCGATCATCTCGGCAATGATCAGCAGCGGCAGCGGAACTGCGATGTCATTAACAAAGTCGCATTCGCTTTGGCTGGCGACCTCGTCGAGGACTTCGTTGACGATGCGATCGAAGACAATCTCGAGCATGGCCACCATTCGAGGTGTGAAGCCTTTGTTGATGAGCTTGCGAAGCTGCCCGTGGCGCGGTTCGTCCTCGTCGATGAGGCTGAGCTTGGCGGGGTTATTCGGCAACACGCCGCCACCCGAGCAGAAGATGTGGTTGTTCTTGGAGATGTACACGAGATCCGCGAACCTCGAGATGATGTAGAAACCGCTCTTCTCCGACCAGTGAATCGGATCGTTCTCGCGCAACAAACGGAGGTGCTCGTGCATGCGGTCGTCCTGAGTCCAGAATTCCGAGTGCCCGTAGTCAAAATCTTCGATCGTCGTCTGCGCAATTCCCATTCTTGTTCTACCTCGTAGTCGGCGTCATTTCGCGCCGATCGCATCACATACGAATGCGGCCGCACGCGGCAGCCGCTCTGAAATCGGATAATTCGGGTCGGCCAGCCAGTTGGTGAGCGCGGCGTTGAAAGCGCCGAGCACCATCTCGGCCAAGAACGCCGCGTCGTCGCTACTCGCAACCTCGCCGCTCGCCTTGGCTTCGTCGATTGCAGCCTGCATCGGCGCGTGAACGCGCTCCAAGTACGGAGACGTGTTGTCAGGTCGGCCTTGCGTTCTGACGAGCTCGAGCATTACGTCGCGCGCGACCATCTGCGTTTCTTGTATCTGCGCGGCAGCGTCCTCGCCGAGCCCCACCAATCGCTCTCGGAACGTTCCGGAGCCGTCGAGATGGCCCGTTACGGTCTCGCTCAAATAGTCCACGACTTCGCTCGTCATGAGCGCGAGTACACCGCCCTTACTCTGGAAGTGGTTGAAGAACGTCGCCGGCGCGACGTCGGCGCGTTCGGCAATGTGTTCAACGGTGGTGGCATCGAAGCCGTGCTCGCGAAACAACTCACGTGCGGCTTCGTAAATGTGTAGGCGTAGCTCGCGTCGGCGGCGTTCTCGTCGCCCTTCGAGCCTAGTCGCACCTGTGTTTACTGCCGTTCCCGCCATTGAGTCCACACCAATCTTAGAGTGAACTCTAACATTAGACCTAGCTCCAGGGCAAGCCCAAAAAAGCATTATTTTGCACTTGAGCCCTGATTACTCCGGCGTGAAGCCCGGTCGCCCAGGCTCGGTATCCCCCGGCACAAGCCGCACGGCTTCGAGCATGCACCGGACCGTCGCCCGCAGCATCGAATCGTCATCGATGACGAGTATTCGTAGCATTCGTTATCCCTGCAGCTCTTCACCGGCAGTAGCGCTCGAACGGCCCAGTGCCGAAAGCACCTCGGGGCGTACTCCCCTCAACTGCTTCGCTAACTCCAAGCCGACAATCGACGGCATAGCCTGATCGGTGATCGCCAAATCGAATCGATCGGGGTCAGCGGCAAAGTGCTTGATCGCCTTGAGACCGTCTCTAATCGTCGTGACCTGATAGCTAAGTTCTTCGAGCATCGCCTCGGCGGTCTGGAGTAGCTATGGCTCATCGTCGATAATCAGAACGGATCGAACATCTTCTCGATCGTCTCGTTGTCCATACCGTACCCGGTATCGGAAACCGCGATGCACACGTATCGGCCTTCCTCGAGTTCTGGATGTCTGTGCGCCAGCTGGGCGTCTACATCGACAGCGTTGACGCTGACACCGAGTACGCCCGGACATCGACCATGGCCGGCACCGAGACCTTCACCAAGGCGACCGCTTCCTGTGCACTGACTGGTGACGATCGCGTAGAAGCCATCCATAAACGCGCTACCGACAAACGCGGAACCGATGAAGAAAATGAGATTGTTGCGCTTCGCAGAGAAGCGCCCGAGCGCGATGATCGCCACGACTTCCATGATCGTGTGCAGCTCAGTGGTGCCTCGACATCACTTAGCCATCATCTGCGGTCCCAGCCAACGCCCCTTCATAAGGAGACAAAGACACCGCGTAAGCACTCAGTTTGCCACGCAGCGAATTCGCGCCGCGCCACGGATCGTCATGCGGTGTTAGGGGATAACGTGTAACGGTTCGCCGCCGAACCACACGCTTGCGTTGCGCATTGCTAGCCCACGCGCCGCTCAGCCCTCGAGCTGAGCGAAATACAGATCCGAAGCGAGCTGCGTAAGAGCCACCGCAGGCCCCGACGCCCCCAAACGGGAGAGTGTGTACGGCGGCTCCTAGCGACCTGTTTCGCACTGCGCCGCGAAAGTCCTATCTGGCGAACCCACTGCGCGACCGGCAACGAACCCATATCGGCGCCAGGCGCTCTGCGGGTCTCGTTTGCGCCTCTGGCGCCGGTATTTTCCCTTTACATCAGCCGGGACAACCCTCTAAGATCCCCCGATGCACCGCTGCAACCGGGCAACCGGCCACCGCATACTCGCGATGGCCGTCGCTCTCGCCCTCGCAGGGCTTTGGCCCACCAGCCTCGGCTGGGCCCACCCGGACATCTCCGAGGCGGAAGACGCCGCCGCGCACGCGATCGAAGAATCGCCGGACGATCCGGCGCTGTACGTCCATCGCGCCACTCTTGAGCGCATGCGTCACGACTGGGATGCGGCCGCCGCTTCCTACACGAAGGCGCTCGAGCTCGGCGCCGACCGCGATCGGATAGACGTCTCTCTGGCATCCGTACTGTTGGAAGCCGGTCTTCCCAAAACCGCTCTCGTCCGCGTGGAACTCGCGCTCGGCCGCGATCAAGACAACGGCGCAGCCAGACTCACACGGGCGCGCATTCTCTCGCGTAGCTCTCGGCATGCCGACGCGGCCGCGGACTACGCCCGTGCCGTTGCCGTACTCAAGCACCCGGAACCGGGCGTCGTACTCGAAGCCATGAACGCGCAGCTTCTCCGCTCGACCCAAGACGCCGTTGCGACCGACGGCGAAATGATCGCCGACAGCAATGCGCAGGCAGACACGAGAGAAGAGAACATCGTGTCAGCTCTTGCCGTCGCCGACTCCGCGATGCGAAAGCTCAGCATCATCCCTTCGATTCAGGAGCGTGCAATCGAACTCGAAACCGAACTCGAACGCTACGACGCCGCCGTCGCCCGTATAGATTCGATGTTGGCGCGCGCGCCTCGCCACGAAGTCTGGATCGCGCAACGCGGCGACCTACTAACGGCCCAAGGGAAGCAAGAAGAGGCCGTCCAATCGTACGAGCGCGCGCTGGCTCTCATCAACGAACGACCGGCAGGCCGGCGAAGTTCCAGGATCAGTTTACTCGCGACAACGCTTCGCAAGAAGCTCGACAACAGACCCGATTCCGAAATGGGGGAGAATCCATGAAACTCACAAAGAACATCCGGCTCAGCACCGCGACTGCGGTTGCGATCATGCTATCGGCGTTCGTAGTCTCAACGGCTTCAGCGCAAACCATCACTCGCGGCCCTTACCTACAGATGCCGGGTCCAGACCGAATGACCGTCATCTTCCACACCGATCTGGCGCTGGCGAGCACCCCTGAGGTCGACTACGGAACCACCGTCGGCTTGGGAACGGTCTCCTCTGGCTCGACCACCGCCGATTTAATGGGCGGCTTCAAGCACGTGGTCGATCTGTCGGGGCTGAGCGATTTCACCAAGTACTTCTACGCGGTGGGTGATTCCGTCGGCCCGCTGACTGTTGCGGGCACCGACTACGCGTTTACGACCGCGCCGCTGCCGGGAACGCGTCAGCCGATTCGCATTTGGACCTTCGGCGACTCGGGCTACTGGCCGGGCAATAGCGGCACCGAGTACAGGGATAACCGCCAAGCCTACTACGACCATGTCGGTGGCGGTGATGTCAACGTAGCGGCCGACGCGACCGATGTAATGATGCACTTGGGCGACAATGCATACGGCGTGGGTGACGATCCCACCTATCAGAGCGTGTTCTTCGGCCCGCCGGAGCTGGCTGCATTCCTGCAACGACAGCCCTTCCTATCGGCAATCGGCAACCACGAGGGAGCCGCCCTCGACAGCGTTACGGAAACCGGCGACTACTTCGAGATGTTTCAGTTTCCGACAGCCAATGAACTGGGCACCAACGGCGTCGCTTCCGGAAGCGAATCCTACTTCTCCTTCGACTACGGTAACATCCACTTCATCGTCCTCGACACGGAAGACAATCTCGAGAATATCACGACTACCGGCGCAGCCATGAAGACGTGGCTGGAGAACGATCTGATCGCAACGACTGCCGATTGGATCATCGCTGCCTGGCACCGCCCTCCGTATTCGAAAGGCATCTTCCACGACTCAGATGTCGAGCAGAACGAGGTCGATGCCCGAGAGGAATTCATCCCTCTTCTGGAAGACTACGGTGTCGACCTGGTGCTCTCCGGCCATTCGCACACGTATGAGCGCACACCTTTGGTCGACGGCCACACCGGCCTCTCGACCACGCTGGAGCCCTATCACATCCTCGACGGCGGCAACGGAAATCCGATCAGCGACGGCCCGTATCGCAAGCCGTCGTTGCAGCAGGGGCCGCATGAAGGGGCCGTCTATATTGTCGCCGGAGCAGCAGCCGACACGCGCGCGTTCTCGCCCACATCGGGGCACCCGTTGATGGTCAAGAAACTCGTCTTAGCAGGAACCTCGGTAATCGAGGTCGATGGCGACGTGCTCGTTGGCAAGTACATCACCGACACGGGTCTATTGATCGACACATTCCAGATCGACAAGGGCATCGTAACCGACTGCCCGGCCGCACCACTCGGCACCTGCCTGGCAGCCGGCAAGGCCAAGTTCTCAGTCAAGGCCAGCGGCGACCCGGCCAAAGATCAGACGCAGTTCAAGTGGGTCAAGGTTCCACTGGAGGTGGCCGACATGAACCCGACCACGGGCACCGACCTGGTCGCCTGCGCTTGGGACGACACCGGTTCCATATACGGCGTCATTCCGCCGAATCCCGAGAACTTGTTCTATGCACCGGCCCCGATGACACCGCCTCCATCATGGTCGTGGGTGTCCAAGAAAGCCGGCTTGCACGGGTATAAGGACAAGCTCGGCTCGGTCAGCGGCCTGTCCAAGATCAAGACCAAGGCCAAGGCCGGCAGCAAGGGCGTGATTCAGTTCAAAGCAAAGGGCGGCAACACCGCACCGCCGGCGTTGCCGCTGACGGGTGCTCTTACAACGCAACTGATCAACTTTGACACCGGCGTGTGCTGGACCGCCTCGCTCACCGAGAAGAAGAACGACGGTACGAAGTATATCGCTTCGGGTCCTTGATTCTCTGCTTCTTGGGCGTCGCGTCACGGGAGTACCAAGCTGCTCCCGGCGACGCGACGCTCGTCCACATTCAGCGGCGAGCTGACATTCTCGGTCCAAGACACCGGCCCCGGCATCCCCTCCGACGAACTCGACAGAGACTTCGATCGTTTCCATCAGGTCTGCGACGCCAAGTCGTCGCATTCGCAGGTGAAGGGAACTGGCCATGTGTCGAGAGATTGTGGACCACTACGAAGTCCGTAGTATAATCGAATTCTTGTACGCACTTGTGCCGCGGGCTGGCCGTTGCTTTGCCCGCATGATCAATCGGTACAGTCTGTGGACAAACGACTACTGCGACTTCTAGCCGCGGCCTCTCTATTCGCGGCCGCCTACGTGCTGTTGCGCGACACGGCGCTGGCCGATCATCTAGACCCTAGCTGGCTCGCGCAACAGATGCGCGACAGCGGCCTTGTCGGTATCGGGTTGTACCTCGTGACCTTCTCGATCGGAGAGTTGATGGCGATTCCCGCCACCGTGTTCTTCGCAACTGCAGTCGGCGTCTACGGATTCATGCCGGGCGGGCTTCTAGCCTGCTTCGGCGCGGCTGTGGCGTGTACGTTCTCGTTCGCCGTCGCACGGGCAACAGGCCGCTGGATCCTCGAAAAACGCTCTCCGGGTGTGTTCGCCCGCTACGCGCCGTACATCGAAAGCCAGCCGATTAGGGCGATCATCGTGCTAAGGCTTCTCTACGGTGCATCGCCGCCGGTAAACTGGCTGCTGGCGCTGGCCGATATCCGACCGCGTGAGTTTGTCATCGGTACCGTCGGCGGTCTGGTTCCGAACGCGTTAGTGTACGCGTGGCTCATCGATCAAATAGCTTTCCACGACGCCCCCGAGTTCCCACGCTGGGCAGCGGGACTCGTCCTCGTCGCCATCATGGTGATATCGGCAATCCTGCATCGCTACATGATGCGTAAATTCAGCGATTCGCCAGTAGAGACTCCGCCCGCGTCTTGATCCCCTGCGACATGCTCTCGAAGCCACGTTCCAATCGAGGACCGAACAGCGCGCGCACCAATGGAGCAAGCCAACCCGACAGTTCGAAGTATGAATGGTAACTACAGGCCCCATCAACGGTCTGTGAGACCTCGTGACAACGGCGACTACGAATGGCACCGAGTGCATCGGGTGGAACGCCATAACAAAACATCTTCCCGGGCACATGCTCGAAGATACGCTCGCGTTGCGGTTGGGCGAACCCGCGGAAGATGTGCACGCGCATGTCGATCGGCGAGCCGACCTCTAGGGTAGAGCTGCAACCGACCACAAACGGATTCCACTGACCGTAGGTGTCGAAATCGGTGATGACCTCCCAGACGAGGTCGCTGGGAGCCGATATGTCCAGTCTTTGATCGACGATGAACGACATATCACCGCACCATGGCAACACGGTGGCGGTGTGGCAATCGAAACAGCCGGCATCGCCGGCTCTTCTTGCGCCTGCGCAGTAGTTTCGCAAGCAAAGTCGTCGGGATATACAGAGTGCTATCTTCGAGCTATCCGTGCCCAGGTTTGACGGCTTCGCCCTCGACCGAGATTCGACTTCGTCGTCCGAACGTCGGAAGATCGCTTCCTTGCAGTCCTCGAGGGACCGCCTATCTCTATCTTCGGAGACACCACGATATGGCCACCGTATTCAGTAGCCCGAGCGAGATACTCGAAAACGTCGGTAAAGACCTGGGCACGAGCGATTGGCTCGAAGTGACGCAAGACCGTATCAACACGTTCGCCGACGCCACGGGCGATCACCAATGGATTCACGTCGATGCCGAGCGCGCTAAAGACGGGCCCTTCGGTTCCACGATCGCGCACGGCTATCTCACCCTGTCTCTCGTCAATTTCTTCCTCCCCCAGATCGTCACCGTCGAAAACATTTCCATGGGCGTCAACTATGGACTCGACCGTGTGCGCTTTACCTCGCCGGTACCCGTCGGCTCGAAGATCCGCGCTCGCGGCCAACTCACGAAAGCCGATGCGATGAAAGGCGGTGCAGTCCAATGTGTCGTTCGGGTGACCGTAGAGGTCGAAGGATCGGAACGCCCTGCGTGCATCGCCGACACGATCTCGCGCTTCTTCCCTCCCGAATAACCGGCATCCCGCGAACGCAATTTCGAGTTTCCAGGGCTGGGATCATCGCCGCATATCGGTACCATGACACTTCCAGAGCCGGTGCCCCTGGAGGTTTCGATGTCTATACTTGAAAAACGTGCGTGTAGTCTTTGTGAAGCCGGCTGCGGCCTCATCTTGGAGGTCGAAAATAATCGCATAATTTCGGTACTTCCTGACGAAAATGACCCCTATTCCCACGGCTATGTCTGCCCCAAGGCATAGCCATTCTCGTACGCTTCATCCTTCCCGACGACGATCACTACGCGCACGTAGGCGATGCATTCTTTCGACTGGGCGTGCAAGATGACCTCACCCACGGTACCGCTCATGCTCAGACAGCCGAGTTGATCGCAGCGAACGTTTCCAGGTCTTCCACCGCGGCGGCGAGACGTTCGAGGTTCGCCCGCAGAATTTCTTCGCCGTAGTTTTCTACCGGACAGATGAACCAGCCGAGCATGAAGCCCCATAGTGCCGTCTGTCTGTACAGCAGCCAGGCGTCGTCGATCGCGGGCGCGCCCGGGACACCCGCTGCGCGCAGACAGTCGAGGTAGTGCTCGAGCAACTCGCGGTCGTGGGCCCGCCGCGTTTCGATGTCTAGCGCCGTCACCATGATGTAGGTCACGTCGTGCGCCCATCGGCCGTGGTTCGTAAGCTGCCAGTCGAGCAGACCGACACGATCGCTGGGTAGTAGATAGGTATTGCCGAAATGCGTATCGCCGTGGAGCAGTGTCGTCGGTTCGCTCGCAAGGATGTCTTGGACGCGCCACAGCATATCCCACATTTCTTCGAGCGATCTTCCGAGCCGCTCGAGCAGCGTGACCTTGTAGGCGCATTGATCCATCAGACCGCGAAAGAACTTCAATCCGAGTCCGGATTGCAGAAAATCGTAGAAGCCTCCCGAGGTCGGTGTCCACATCCACGCCAGATCGGTAGCAAAGCGCGGGCTACACCAGAAGCGCGCATGCATGCGCGCTAGGCCCGCTAGCAAGTCGCGCATCTGCGCGAGCGACATCGACGCACGCGCATCGGGAAAGCGTGCTCCGCGAAGCGTCACGTCTTCCATTAAAATTCCGAACGCACCCGTAGTCCGATCGAAGGAACTTCCGAAACAGCGCGGCGTCTCGATGTCGAGTTCGTCGCGGAGGTGAGAATAAAACCGTACTTCGTTCTCGTAAAGATCAGGGATCGAGCCCGGCCTTATGAGCACGGTCTTCAGCACGACGCGCGACGGGAGCGCTTCGATTTCGCGGGCGTAGTCCAGTTCGAGTACGGCACGTGCTGCCGTCGACGCAGAACCACTATCGCAGTGATGCTGCTCGACCACACGCACGGCCGTGACTTCTACGTCGCGGTGGCGCACCCGAAGCGCTTCGGTCAGCAGCTCTGGAGTCAGCGCTTCGGCCCGATCGGGGAAGACAATAGTTTTCACTGCGGCACGCTACGGTTCACGGCACACTCGGTTAGCGATCGGCGAGCATCTCGAACAGACGCGCTTCCTGATCGGACAAGGCAGAGGCCTGCTCTGCGGCCTTAGCCCAGACATCGCCGGGCGCACCGTCTTCCGACGCAACGAACAGTGTATCCGATAGCGCCGTCCAGCCGTCTGCCGCCGACGTTGCCAAGCCGGGCGCCTCGCGGGCCACGAGCGATTCGTCGAGCTCGCGCGCCCATCCGAGAAATCCGGCATAGAGTCGGCGGAAGTAACCACCACCGTTGCCGAACTTCTCGATGCTGCGCGCGGCATACCCGGCGATCCACTGGGCGTTCCGGCGATCCGCCCAGGAAGGCAATTCGGACGCCAATCGCCGCGTACCGGCAACACCGCCGGTCATTTCGAGTCCGCTGCCCTCAGCGCCGAGAGGCAGCGTCTCGGCCTCAAGCATTCGAGTGGCACATCGCTCGATGGCAAGGCGCGCCGCATCGACCATGCTGCACGTAGCTTCGGTTGAGTGGAACTTACCCCAAAGATTCTTCGTCGACATGCCTTCGGGCGGATTGCGGCTGGTTGCCAGCGCACTGTACGAACACGCCTCGTGCTCCGGACGCATGCGATCGGCGACGAAGGCTTTCTCGCTGTCGTCGTCGAAGCCGACAAGCACGAAGCGATGTCCGGGGAAATGCACTTTATAGTCGCGGTAGTCCAGATAGAGGATGTCGCCCGAGAGCATGGTCGGGCGACCCGCCAGCACTTCTTCGCGCACATCGTGCCACGCTTTCTCGTCGTCGGGTTCGGCCTGCTCGCGGTAGTCCACACCCAATGCCGAAGCAATATCGAGTTCCAGGCCCATAGTTCGGCCAAAAAGAATGATGGGCGGATCGAGATCCTCGGAGCTCAGGTAACCGCTGTCGAGTCCCGACCCGAGCCCGAACACCGCGTCTTCGGACAGCTCGATCCCACAATAGTGGTTGAGCAAACCGCGCATCGCGACACTGCCGCAGTGCTCGCCGGGAAAGCTTCGATAGGTGTCGATCAGTGTGTGCATCTTGATCGTCTCACAGGCGCGTATTTCACCAGACGTATTCTAGAGCCCTCTCGGAACATCGTAGTGGTCGAGGTAGCCCGCGAATCGGTCTTGGATCATGGTCGTCGTCAAGCCGTATTCTTCGGCCGTGTATTCGTGCGCACCATGTTTACCTCGCGGGTTGGCTTCGTGCCAAGACCGCAACCGCGCCTCGGCTTCGTCGGTCATCTCATAGCCCAAGGTATCGTACACCTGGCGCATCGCTGAGACAGGATTGCCGAGTACTTCGCGGAAATCGAGATCAACGAAGCGATCCTCGCCCAGCACGCGGGTGAGATCGGCGCGATCCTGCATGCCCTTCTCCAAACTGGTCGCCCACAGGTCGAGCATACGACGACCAACGAGTGTTCGATCTATAGAACCCTCTGAAAGCGCGCGCCAGCCCGCCACCAAACTACAGATGGACGGTAATACCTTCGACGGATCGCGATGGCACTGAACGACGCGGGCATCGGGATAGACCTCGAAGATCGTGCGTAGATTGCGAATGTGAGCCGGGTATTTGAGCACCCAACGTTTCTCGGGCGACGTCGAACCGATCAGCTGCAGCAGCATCTTGTGCTCGCGGTAGGCCGCGCGCATGTCTTGCGCGTCATACCACGCTGCATAGGAAGGAACCGTCGCGTTGCAGTCGAAACCGTCGTCGCTGAACGTATGGCACAACAGATGGCGACACTCATCGGGCCCGTCGGCCGTCATGAGATGGATAGCCTTCAGATCGGGATCGAGCCAGTACATGCTCTTCAGTTCGCGGAGCGCGTTCTTGAAGGCCTTCTCGCCCTCCCAAGTTTCGCGAGGCGGACGCGGGCGGGGCGACGAGCCCACCCAGTACTCGAGCGCCTGCACGTTCGGGTCGGCGGCCACAAGAAAGTGTAACGCCGTGGTGCCCGTGCGCGGTAGCCCGACGATGAAGAGCGGCTTCTCGATAGGCGCTTCGAGAACCTGCGGATTCTCCACGAGGCTACGCTGGACCACCAGCCGATTGCGCAGAATGTTGCTAAGCTGGCCCACCACGCCCATACGACCGAAAGGCGTGAACGATGCTTCTTCATCGTACGCCCGCGCGAGAACGTCGAGCGCTTCACGGTAGTACGAATCCCCGAAATCGTCGCAGCCCGTCTCGGCCGCGACCTTCTCCTGCATTTGGTCGATGACATCGACCCACGAGCCTCGCGAGCGCGAGACAACGCGCCCGACGATGTTAAAGAGACGCACCGGAAGTCTGGTCTTACGGCTCATACGGCCTTCACGTGCCCAGAACTATGGATGCTGTGCGCTGACGGCGATGATTTCACCGGTCATGTAGGACGAGTAATCGCTCGCCAAAAACACGATGACATTCGCTACTTCCCAGGTTTCGGCCGCGCGGCCGAAGGCTTCGCGTTTGGTCAGGTCTTCGAGCAAGCCCGACGGCGTGACCTTCTCCAAAAATTCGTGCATCGCCAAAGACGGTGCAACGGCGTTTACGCGTACGCCGAACTCAGCGGCTTCGATGGCTGCACAGCGCGTGAGCGCCATCACGCCGGCCTTCGCGGCAGCGTAGTGCGCCTGCCCTTCCTGCGCACGCCAGCCCAACACCGATGAGTTGTTCACGATGACGCCGCCGCCGGCGTCTTTCATACGACGTAACGCTGCGCGCGTCATTCGGAATGTGCCGCCCAGCGTTACGTCGAGCACGACGTCCCACTGCTCGTCGGTCATATCGACGAGTTTCGCGTATCCGCCAAGCCCCGCGTTGTTCACCACAACATCGATGCTGCCGAGTTCGGAAGCCGCCGCATCGATGAGCGCCGTAACTTGGTCGTTGTCGGTTACATTGCAGATGTGCGTAGCCACGGGCTTGTCAGAAACTTCTGAGATCTTCTCGGCGGCTTCGGCCAGGCGTCTCTCGTGAATGTCGCTGATCATCACCGTCGCGCCCTCTTCGGCGCAACGCTTCGCGGTGGCGAAACCAATGCCGGTACCGGCAGCAGCGGTGACAAGCACATTTTTGCCGGCCAGTAGTTGATGGCCGTCTGGGTATCCGGGAACAGGCACGCTCATGGCGTCGTCCTCCTAATGAGCTTACTTGGCCGGCGCAGGGCGCGGCTCACGCGGCATCCCGAGCGCACGTTCAGCGATGATGTTGCGCTGAATCTGATTGGTGCCGGCGTAGATGGTGTCGGAACGGGTGAAGAGGAACATGCGTTGTAGGCCGGTCAGTTCATACGGCGGTGCATCGGCAAGTTCGGCGGCGGGGCCAAGCACATCCATCGCGAGCTTGCCTAGATCGCGGTGCCAGGTCGCCCAGTAAAGTTTGGTAATGAGCGCTTCGCGGCCGAGTTCGGTTTTCTCGCCGCCCGAAAGCATACGCAGCGAATTGTAGCGCATGATGCGCAGACCAATCCACGCATTGGCCAAACGCTGACGCATGATGGCGTCGTCTGCGGCACCGTTTTCCTTCGCCAGCGCGATGATGGCTTTGAGTTCGTTCTCGAAGTTGTGCTGCTGACCAAGCGTCGACGCGCCGCGTTCGAACGCGAGCGTCCCCATGGCCACCTTCCAGCCCTCGCCCGGCTCGCCGACGATATCGTCTTTGGCCGCACGTGCGCCATCGAAGAACACTTCGCTGAACTCGGAGTCGCCGGTCATCTGCACGATAGGAACGATCTCGACACCGTCCTGCTTCATCGGCACCAAGATATAGGACAACGATTTGTGGTTCGACGCATCCGACTGCGTTCGACAAAGCACGAAACACCAGTCCGACCAGTGCGCGCCCGACGTCCACACTTTCTGCCCGGTGATGACCCATTCGTCGCCTTCGAGCACGGCCTTGGTTTGCACGTTGGCGAGATCGGAACCCGCGTTCGGTTCGCTGTAACCCTGGCACCAGAGTTGTTCTGCTTTGACGATGCCGGGTAGGAAGCGCTTCTTCTGTGCATCGCTGCCGAACGCGATCAACGTAGGCCCCAACAGCGTTTCGCCGATGTGCCCGAGTTTGCCCGGGCCACCTGCGCGGGCGTACTCTTCGTGAAAGATGACCTCTTGGCTCAGTGGAAGACCGCGGCCACCGTGCTCGACCGGCCAGCCCACGCAATTCCAACCCGCCGCGCCGAGCTTGTGCTCCCATGCGAGCCGTTCGTCGAACAGCGCGTCTTCATCGCCGGGACCACCGCGGCCTTTGACGACCGCGAACTCTCCCGTGAGGTTATCGGCCAACCAGGCGGCGATCTCTTTTCGAAAGGCTTCGTCTTCGGCGCTAAAACGCAGATCCATGCAGATTTCTCGCGGGACCGATCACCGCGTTCACATGTAGTTTCATACACTTACGGCTGGTGTGTCGGTGCCCGTGAACATGTTCTACTCGGCGGAGGCGAGGCAGTCAAAACGGCCTTCTCGCGCCACGACGACGCAGTTCCGACTGCGATCACGCTCAGCCAACAATGCTCGCGACAGCAGACGCATCGCCACGCCGGTCTTCTTCGGCTACGGCGTGGGCACCGACCTGGGGCGAGCGCCCTAGTTGCGACTCGTGTTGCGCGACTCAAAGCGCCGTGACGGAGCACTGTAGCGTAGGTGTCGCGAACCCGTACACGAATTGGAATTTGCTCCGCGAGTTTTGAGCACCGTCGACATGAGGTAGACTTCACGGGTGACCGATCTTGCAGGCCTTCCGATTCGCATCCTCTCGCCAGACTCCAAACCTGCGCCGAACTCTTCAGACGTGGTGACGATCGCGGCGCTTGGCGATCTGATGCTGGCCGGAGAATGGGATGAAGTTTCCTCGTCCGGTACGATGGAAGAATCGCTCGGAGGGCTCAGGGAACTGGTTCAGGCGGATGTCCTTTTCGCCAATCTCGAGGCGACCGTACCCGGCGACGGTGAGACGATTACCAAACAGCCTCGCCTGATCGGCCAACGGGCGACCGTCGAGGCGGCTCTCAAATGCCTGCGGTTGAATGTGGCGAGCTTGGCCAACAATCATACGTTTGACGCCCACCTTGAAGGTTTTTCCAAGATACGAGGGTTGCTGAATGATCTGGGAATCACGTTCCTGGGGGCCGGTCAGGATCTTGAGGAAGCGTCTCGGCCGGTGATTCTTGAACGTGGCGGATTGAGTTTTGGCTGGCTGGCGTTCACCGATCATGAAACCCACCCCTCTCATGTGGCGAGCAGCGACGGCTACGGAGTGAATCCGCTCGAGCAGGATGACGCGGAAGAGCAAGTGATAGCCCTGGCGAAACAGGTCAATCACGTGGTCATCTCTATACATTGGGGGGTGGAATACTGTCATCTGCCGGCCCCTGCCCAGATCACCCTCGCCCGCCGGCTGATCGACGCGGGTGCCTCGTTGGTGATCGGCCATCACGCCCATGTCATCCAGGGGGTTGAGGCGTATGGTAGTGGGGCTATCGCTTACAACCTCGGCAACGCGACGACCACAGACCTCGAAATCGACGGACAGCTTGCGATACACCAAAGCGTCCGAACTCGGAGCTCTTTTGCCCTACGCGCGGCCTTCACCTCCGCGCGTCTAGAGCATGTCGAATTGGTTCCTTTCTACACGGATCGAGGCAGGATAAAGCTGGATCATCACGCTCCGCGTCGAATTCTTGAACGCGCCAACCGTTCCCTGGCGACAGGGGTCAGCGAAACGCGCTGGAGACGCGTCCGTTTCTTCGAAGATGTCGTCATGCGGACGGCCAAGAAACTTGATCCCCGGGTCATTCGAAGTGTGCGACCACGGCATTTCGTCAAATTTCTCAGAAATATAGTCGGCGCGGCCAGCGGCCGTGGCCCTGCGGCTTGAGCCGACCCTCTGGCCACGGATCGATGCCCTTCCTTATAAAGTCGCCCTCAAGGGCGCGCTCTGATAGATACTGAAATAGGCCTCGGGGACCGGGGTCATGATTGTGCAGAGCGATGGGGGCACGATCATCCGAAGTCGCAAGCGCCGGAAAGCCCGTCACTCCAATATGTCTTTTTCTGCGTATCCGTTTCTCTTTCGCCACGCCATTCTCCCGACCCTCGACAGGGTCAATGGCACTCGGGTGTCGCAAACGCACAGATTCTTGGAAGAAAGCCAGTGGTTTCCTCGCGAGCGTCTTTTCGCTCTGCAGATGGAAAAGCTCGAAAAGATCCTCGAATTCACGCAGAAGAACTCCTCCTTCTACAGGCAGCATTGGCAGTCCGCGACCGACGACCGGCGCGCGACATCGCACTTTCCGGCCCTTGATGGAATGCCAATCGTCACCAAAGACGACCTGCGGGCAGCCGACGGAGCTTTTCCGATCGCCGGCGCTCCCGGTGGGCGGGTGATCAAAGTCAAAACCAGCGGCTCCACGGGTGAGCCGATGACCTACTTGCGCAGCGCCGTTCAGGATTCATGGTTTTGGGCGTTGCGTATTCGAATGTGGCAGTGGGCGGGTTATACGCCGGGTGAGCCGTATCTGACCCTTAACCTCAACGCTCGAACGGCCTGGCACAAACGGCTCCAGGATGTCCTATTTCGCTGCGACTACCACGGCTTCAACGCCAACCAGAACGATGTGCACGCCGTGCTGCGTGATTTGGATCGCCACAAGGTTTCAACCCTCGTCGGCTATTCCTCATCTCTGTATCTGTTGAGTCAGGCGATGCGTCGTCTGGGTCATAATCGCCACCATGTGAAGGGCATCCTGGCCACCGGCGACACCCTCTTTCCGGATTATCGCCAGCACATCGAAGAGACGTTCAACGCCGGAGTTTTCGACTACTACGGAGCCGGTGGCGAAGGTTTTCATGTGGCGTCGCAATGCGAAGAACGAGGCCTTTACCACCTGCACATCGAGAATTCCGTCATTGAGATTCTTTGCGGTTCTCGCCCCGCCGAGCCCGGCGAGATGGGCGAGGTCGTGGTCACCCAGCTCGACAATCATGCGATGCCGCTCATCCGTTACGCTACCGGCGACACCGCGGTGCCGGCAGCGGCCGACGCGGTTTGTGCCTGCGGCCGTCAACTACCGCTGATCGAAGGCATCCGAGGACGCGTGCCCGATACCGTTTTCGCCCCTGATGGCAGTGCCTTGGTCGTCCACTTCTTTACGATTCTATTCGAGAATCTCTCGGGAATTCGGCATTTCCAGATCGTGCAAAAAGAAGCAGATCGTATTGTCGCGCACATTGTTCGGCTCGCAGATTTCGACCAGGCGAAGATCGAAGACGAGGTACGGCGAGCGGTCGATGAGGCGACCTCGGGCACTCTCGCGGTGGCATTTGAATACCCCGATGAGATTCCGCTCGCCCGCTCCAACAAGCGCAGACTGGTAGTCTCAGAAATCGAGTCCGGCCCTTTCGCGGTTCATGCTCCCATCGAGGATCGACGGGTCGAAGCTCCGACCTGCCCTCCAGGTTCCGAATGAGAATCGCGCATTGCATTCACGGGGTCGGCCTCGGTGGTGCTCAGCAGGTCATTCGCCACATCATCGCCGACCGCGAACCAGAGTTCGAATATGTGGTTCTGGCTTCGACGAGCGGAGTCTTTCACCAACAGATCGAAGAAGCCGGGGCCTCGGTCCGCGTGGTCCGTCGTTACTTGCCGAAGTTCGACCCTCTGTGGGTATCACGATTGGCCAGCGCCATGCGACGCGAGAAAGTCGATCTGGTCCACGCACATCTTTTTGGCGACAGCCTTCATGGTTATTTGGCAGCTCGCCGGGTCGGGCTGCCAGTGATTCTGACTCTTCACAACATGATCGAAGCCCGGACCGGTATTCAGCGTTGGGGGTATGGTTGGTTGCTCGGACAGCCGCTGGTGCCGATCGCTTGTGCTGAATTCGTTCGTCACTCGTTCAGCGAGCATTTTGGAGACCGCGCGGCGCCGATTCGGACCATTCAGAACGCCGTGGATATCCCTCACGAGCAGGCGACCCCCTCAGCCAGCCGCCAGGTCTTCGAGAACGAGCTCGGCATCAGGCCCGATGCAATGATCCTGGCCGGCGTCGGCCGGATGGTTCATCAGAAAGCATTCGAGCACATGATCGCCGCTGTCGCGGACCTGCGCACCGCCAACGTGCCGGTGCAGTTGGTACTGTTCGGCGACGGACCGCTGCGGTCACGTCTAGAATCACAAGTCCGGCGCGCAGGACTCACCGAAGATGTCATTTTCGCCGGCTTCCGTTCAGACATCCGGCAGCTGATGGCAGCGATAGACATCGTCGTTTTCAGCTCGCGCCAGGAAGGTCTGCCGCTGGTCCTGCTCGAAGCCATGGCCGCCGGGCGCTGTGTGGTGGCAACCCGGGTGGGAGGAATTCCAGAGGCCGTTCGTGACAATCAGGAGGCGCTATTGGTGCCGAGCGACGATGTCGAGGCCCTGACCAAGGCTCTTGGCCGCGCGGTTCTTGAGCCGGCTCTCAGGCAGCGACTAGGTCAAGCCGCTCGCGAGCGCTATCTCCGCGATTTCACCGTCGACCGAATGGTCAGAAGTTACGAGCAGCTCTACTGTGAAGTCTTGGAACGCCACAATCGCCAGATAGAAAGCGGGTGAAGCGCCCTGGCGCCCGACGGTTCGCACTGAAGCAAGCGCGAAGCGCGATCCGCGTCGCCAACGGTTGACCGGCGCTGATGCCCGGGCAATCGCGTTCAGTCCGTCATCGGCCTCACCCGACAATGCGCGCGACGGTAAACGCATCGCCGCCCTGGTCGTCCTCGGCCCGGGCGTGGGCACCGACGTAGGGCGAGCGCGCGAACGCTTCGCGGACAGCCTTTTTGACCGCGTTGGTTCCGTGGCCATGCAATACGAAGATGAAGTCGTGTCCGGCAAGTACGGCCTGGTCGAGAAACTCGTCGAGCTTTGCAAGCGCATCGACGACCCGTTCGCCACGTAGATCGCAGGTATTGGCTTCGTGCCGGATGGCCGAGGTGAGTGCGGCGGCGGGTTCTTTCGAGCGCTTGCCAAGACCAACCCGCTGCTTGGTCTGCTTCGGCCGAGCCGGCCCACCGACCTTCTCGACTTCGTCGAGTGTCACCCGCGTCGTCATGCTCCCTATGCGCAGTTCGATCCGCTTACCCGTAACCGCGGAGACTACGCCGGTAGCATCGAGCTTGATCACCCGCACGTGATCGCCGACACCGATCGGCGATGCTTCGGCGACGGCGCGAGCGGGCGCGGGCTCATCGACGGGAACGGCACCGCGCAGCGTGTCGACTGCGTCGCGGGCGGCCTCGGCGCCTTTGTGCGATGGCGCTTTCTGTAGTTCGGCAACCACCTGACCGATCTCACGCTCTGCGGCACGTGCGCGCTCGATCATTCTATGAGCGGCCTCGCGCTCCAGCTTGGCCGCGCCTTCGCGCACGCGCGCCTCGCGCGCGGCGATCTTCACCTCGCGCGCTTCCAGCTCCTCCGTCATCGCTTCGAGCCGTCGCCGCAGGCTCTCCGACCGCTCGCGTTCCGCTTCAAGATCGGTCAGTGCGTCGTGAAGGGCACGTTCGCCTTCGTCCATGAGAGAGCGGGCGCGCTCGATGAGCGGATCATCGAGCCCGACGTGCTGTGCGGCGGAAAGCGCATGGCTCTCACCTGCCATGCCCGCGACCACACGATATGTCGGTTGATCGTCGGCGTACTCCATGGCGGCAACGGCCACGCGAGAGTCGGCGGCCGACATCGCCTTCACTTGCGCATAGTGCGTGGTAACGACCGTGCGCGCGCCCACGTCGGCGAAACGTTCGAGCAGTGCGCGTGCCAACGCACCGCCTTGGGACGGATCGGTGCCCGACGCGATTTCGTCGAGCAACAACAATACGCCCTTCCCTGCCCGCTCGAGCATGGCGTGCAGGGTCGTTAGATGTCCCGAGAAACTCGACAGGCCCCCGTGAACGGTTTGTTGATCGCCGATGTCGGCCAGCACTTCGCTGAACACCGGCATCGTCGACCCTCCGGCGGCAGGCACGAAGCAACCGATGCGCACCAAAGCCGCGCACAGGCCGATCGTTTTAAGCGCGATCGTTTTTCCGCCCGCATTCGGTCCTGTAAGGACCAATACCGGTTGGCCGGCGTCGACGGTGAGATCGTTCGCTACGACCTCAATCCCCTCGAGCACCAGAATTGGGTGGCGCGCTTCGCGCAGACGCACATCGCCGCTGTCACTGAGCTTCGGGCGGGTGGCCTCCAGCGCGAGGCCCAGTTCGCGGCGTGCATGGACCAGGTCGATCTCGACCGCTGCCGCGAGCGAAAGGCGCAGCGCGTGCCCATGCTCTGCAACCAACGCCGATAGATCGCGCAATATGCGTTGCTCTTCCGCGGCGAGAGCCGCTTCGGCCATACGCCGCTCGTTGCCCATAGGGACGACGGCGTTCGGTTCGATGTAGACGGTCTGCCCCGTGCGCGAGGCATCGTGCACGATCCCAAGGCCCAGATTTTTTGCCTGTGCCCGCACCGGCACGACGAAACGATCGCCGCGCACCGACACGAAGCGATCCTGCAAGACATCGTCGAGTTCGCTTCCGGCCAACAGCGCATCTAGTTCGCGACGAATGCGTTTTTCGAGCGCCGCGATACGCGCGCGCAGCTCGGCCAGTTTCGGATAGGTCTTGGCAGACAGCCCGCCACTCTGATCGAAAGCAGCATCGAGCGTACGCGCCAATGCCGGGTCGATGCTGATGCCGCGGGCCATGCGGGCGAGCGACGGTGCATGTTCGGAATTGGCCGTGAAAAAGCGCGCTAGCCCCGCCAACGCGATTATCGTAATCGCTGCATCGACAAGCTCGTCGAGTTCGAGAACCTGGCCGCGTGTCGCGCGCTCGAGCGTCGCGCCGATGTCTTCGATGTGTGCGAGAGGCGGTGCGCCGATCTGTAGTTCGCGAAGCGCCAGCAGTTCGTCGATCGCGTCAAATATACGAACGACATCATGGGCGGCGTCAAAGGGCTCGAGCGCACGCGCCGCTTCGGCCCCAGGCCGCGTGCGCGCTCGAGACGCGAGCGACGCGAGTACGAAGTCCCAATCGAGTGCTTCGAGTGTACGGGCGGGAAGATTCATTGCCGCGCGTGCATCAGACCACTCAGGCCGGCAGCCATTCGGCGATGGCCTGACCGATCTCATCCGGAGAGTCTTCTTGCACGAAGTGCACACCTGCAACGGTGACCTCTGTCTGATTGGCCCACGATCGAGCGAATTCTCGTGCTTTGCCGATCAAGATCGCACCCGGCTCGGCGTTGATGAAGAGCTTGGGGACATCGCAGTCTTTGAGCCACGCTCCAGACGCTTTCACGATTTCTACCACATCTTGCGGCTCACCTTCGATCGGGATCTGTCTGGGCCACGTAAGCGTGGGCCGACGATCTTCTCCCGCCTCAGCGAACGGGCGGCGGTACTCGTTCATTTCGTCGTCGTCGAACTTGCGCAGAATCGAAGTCGGCAGGACAGCCTCGATGAAAAGATTCTGCTCGAGGATCATCGCTTCGCCCTCGGGTGACCGGAAGCCTTGGAAGATCGAGCGCCCCGCTTCGGGCCAGTCGTCCCAGGTTATCGGAAGCAGTACGGCTTCCATGTAGGCGATGCCCTTGACCTTGTCGCGATGGCGGTTCGCCCAATCGAACCCCAGCGCAGATCCCCAGTCGTGGATCACCCACGTCACATTGTCGGTGACGCCGATTTGTTCGAGCAGAGCGTCGATGTACTTGCGGTGTTCTACGAAGCGGTAGCTGTCGGGCCCCGGGTCGTCGAGTTTCTCTGAATCGCCCATACCGATCAGGTCAGGCGCGATCAGGCGACCACGGCCTTCGAGATGCGGCATCACATTGCGCCACAGAAACGACGAGGTTGGGTTGCCGTGAAGAAAGACGATCGGATCGCCCTCGCCTTCGTCGACGTAGGCCATCGTCTTGCCCAGGACTTGCGTCGTCTTCTTGGTGTACTTCATCTTGTTCGCTATCGGCATCGTTATTCCTCTTAGTCGCCCGGCTCTCGTGCGGTGGCGGCCGTACAGTAAGTCCCCGCGTTTGTATATACAGCGACAACCGCAATGCGAACAGCCGCGGCGACGACTAGCCGCCGCAGCGCGTCTCGGCTACCTCATAGGTATGTCGTTAGATCCGAGAACTCCCGTCCTCGTCGGTGCCGGCTCCATCACGCAACGCGAGAAAGACCCCGCCGATGCGCGCGAACCGATCGAGTTGATGATCGCGGGGCTCCGCAAGGCGGCCGACGACGCAGGCTGCCCCGAACTGCTCAGCCGAGCCGATTCGATCCTGGTACCCAAAGGGCTGTGGGGCTACTCGGATCCCGCACGAATCATTGCCGATCGCTTCGGCGCGGCCGATGCACGAACGATACTGGCCGAGATCGGTGTACTTCAAACAACCCTATTCGGAACCGCCGGGCGCGACATCTCGCAAGGGCGTGCCGATATCGTACTCATCGCCGGTGGCGAAGCCCGCCACCGCGAAATGCAGGCGTTGCATGCGGGCAACGAGGCGGCCGCATCTGAGCAACACGACGTCGAGCCCACGCAGACGTTGCGGCCCGCCGACGAGATCATCCACCCATTGGAGAACGAACACGGGCTCGGCATGCCGGTCAATCAGTATTCGGCGATCGAAGTCGCGCTGCGCTTCGCCGACGGCAGAGAGATCGAAGAGCACCGAGACGAGATCGCGGAACTAGGTGCGCGCTTCGCGGCGGTGGCAAAAAACAATCCGGACGCATGGGATCGCGATGGACTTGGGAAAGACGGCATTCGCAACCCGATAGACGGCAACCGCATGCTCGCCTTCCCCTACACGAAGCGGCACGCCTCGCAGTGGAACGTCGACCAAGCAGCCGGGCTCATCCTGACGTCGGTCGAAACCGCCGAAGAACTCGGCATAGCGCGCGAGCGTTGGGTCTTCCCTCTCGCGGTAGCCGATTCAAACTTCATGATCTCGATGTCCGAACGCGGCCGGCTCGACCGCAGTCCAGGTTTTCATCACGCCGCGAAGAAAGTCTTCGAGACCTCAGGAGTCACGCGCGACGGCGTGCGCCATCGCGAAATCTACAGCTGCTTCCCCGCTGCAGTCCGGCTACAGATGCGCGAGATCGGCATAGAGGCCGACGCCGACATCAGCGTGACCGGCGGCATGACCTTCGGCGGCGGACCGCTAAACAATTTCGTGCTTCAATCGGTCGCGAAAATGGCCGAGGTACTGCGCGGCGACGCCGGATCGATCGGTATGGTCACTGCGGTAAGCGGGTACGTCACCAAGCAAGGCGTCAGTCTGTGGTCGACCGAACCCGGCGCAAAACCGTTCGTCTTTTCTGATGTGAGCGGCGCGGCCGAAGCCGATGCGGAGCGAGTCGACGTGGCAACCAACTATCGAGGCAAAGCCACGGTCGCGACGTACACCGTGATCTTCAACCGCGAAGGGCCGGAGAAGACCGTGTTCATTTGTAACCTACCCGACGGCCGCCGTACGATCGTCAGTAGCGAGGAACGGGCATTGGCCGAGTTGGCCATGGAAGAAGAACTCTGCGGCCGCCCCATCGTACTCGGTGAAGGCGGCCGCGTAGAGATTTATTAGTCCTTACTTGGCGACCGGAAAA